>JACCEA010001987.1_pt1 | contig 48614 bp, 41 predicted proteins | sample 7449851 | NCBI WGS metagenome assembly JACCEA01 (sample SAMN15323453, study PRJNA562643) | freshwater metagenome | isolation source: river surface water | place: USA:Blue River Watershed | collected 2017-08-18 | reverse complement strand
TGGGTTGAAGACTGAGTTTTGCTCGCTAAGGAACGAACTTCATCAGCAACAACGGCGAAACCACGACCTTGTTCACCTGCACGCGCCGCCTCAATGGCAGCGTTCAGGGCTAACAAGTTAGTTTGCTCGGCGATACCACGGATCACATCTAAAATGCTACCAATAGACGCACTGTCTTGATGCAGTTTATTGATGACGCGTGAAGCTTGCTCGACTTCCTGTGACAATTGCAGAATCGTTTGTTTATTGTTCAGTGAAATCCCTTTAACGCGTTCAGCCTCAGAATCTGCATGTTTAATCTCAGCTAAGGCATCATTAGAGCTTTGCATAACACCTTGTGACGTACTGCTCATTTCTGTTGTCGCGGTCGCTGCTTGGGTGACCTGAGATTTTTGCTCACGAATTGCAGCTGTTGACTGCACGGTGATTGCAGAAGTTTGTTCGGAAGCTGCAGCCAGTTGGGTTGAACGAGAGATAATCCCTTGGATTAACTGACGCAGGTTGCCAATAACCGTATTACAATTGCGCGCGAGCTCGCCAAATTCGTCTTCAGCAGTATCATCTAAGCGTTTGGTTAAATCACCAGAAGCAACGACGCCTAAAATTGTATTCACGCGGCTTAATGGCTCTGTAATGCTGTTACGAGTTTTCAGAGCTACCAACACTGCTCCAATCACCGAAATCAAACCCAGCATACTGATCCAAACAATGGCACTACTGACTTCTTCAGCTGATTCTGTTTGAATTTCACCGGCAGCAGTTCGGGCTTTTGTTAATAATTCTGATAAAGCGGTACTTGCTTCAGCAGTTTGGCTTTCAACTTTTGCAAGTAATGCTGTGGCATCAGCAGAGGCGGAAATGCGTTGAGCTTTGAGGGCAAGAATACCGTCAGCGCCATTTAAAAGTTCGTCAATCGCAACGATTTTCTCTTTTAAATCAGCAACCATGTCGACGGTACTTCCCGCTTCTTTTTCAATGATATCCATTTTGCCAACAATATCAGCAATGCGGTTCTTGATTTCGTTAGATAAAGTTTCAGAAGTATTTGCCGCATTGGTGCGGCTCAAATCAACCACAGTACTGACTAACGAGTTCATACTGGTTTCTAGCACGGAAGCTGCTTCAGCTGCTTTTGGAAAGCGACGATTGACATCTCGGACGTCTGAAAAGTCGAGGATCAAAGAGGCTGAGTCATCTGCATTCGATTCTAAATCAGATAATTTTCCGGCAATTGAATCTCGTAAGGTTAAACTCTCTTTTAACTTTGCGAACAGTTGCGTACTGGTTGGCATAAAGTCGCTGTAAGTGGCGGCCACTTTTTTAAAGCTCGCGGTGAGTTCAGGCTCTTTCGCCACCACCGCTTGTAAATTCTTGGCTGCAGCATCATAAGCATCGCGTTCAACCGCAAATGCACTTTCTAAGTTGGTGATGGTTTTCACTTCATCAGCATAAAAAGCTTGCAAGCTAATTTTGCTCATGATGACGAATTCGCTTTTTAATGTTGCGCTATTTTCAAGGGCGGGGATGGAAACAGTGTTCACAGCACTGGTGGTATCACTGATGTTACTGAGGTTTGAATATGACAAGCCCGCGATTGCAACTAATAGGAGAGATATTACACCAAAGCCACCAAATATCCGATTTGCGACGGTTAACTTCATATAGAGCTCCCAAAGGATAAGAGAACAGGCGAATCGTATCGCACTGTGCGGTCAAGTGACCAATTATTACCAAGAATCCCAGTATTATAGTTGTTTTTTTAAACCATCAACACTATAACGCACTTTTGATTCAATACAGTAGCAGGTTAAGGTTTCACCCCAAACACAGCCGGTATCCAGTGCCTGAATGTTTGCAACTGGTGAATGTCCCATTAAGGCTGCCCAGTGTCCGAAGAAGATCTGTGGATGCGGTTTGTCCGACCAGAATTCATACCAAGGAATGAGAGAAGGATTGTCCGATATCCCGCCTTTTTCTTTTAAATTTAGAGAGCCATCTGCTTCACAATAACGCATCCGTGTGCAGGCATTAATTGTGAAACGCAATTGCTCCACCGCATCTTGAGCATCTTGCCACAATCTAGGCTGATTGCCATACATGCGACTTAACAATAATTGAGGATCAGTTGATAATGCAAGCGTTACCTGCTGGCTTGCTGCAAGTGCTGTCGGAATATCCCATTCGGGCGCTAACCCGGCATGAACAAGTAATAACTGCTCTGTTTCATCGAAGTAAATGAGAGGTTGCTCGAGCAGCCAATCTCTAAGTTCTGGCAAATCTTTTGCGGTTTGCAGCGCGTCAAGTTGATCATCGGCAGTGATCTTGCCAAAGCCAAAACACCAGGCGAGAAAATTAAGATCATGATTGCCGAGCACTGTCACTGCAGCACTGCCTAAGCTTTTTACAAATCGCAGTGTTTCTAAAGATTTTGGACCGCGCGCGATCAAGTCGCCACAAAACCAAAGTTGATCATGGGCAGGGTTAAATTTGATGAGTTGCAATAATGCTTGCAGCTCATCAAAACAACCTTGCACATCCCCGATCACATAACGAGCCATCTTAGTTCAGAATACCTGGTACTGCTAAACGGAATAATGGAATTTCGGCTAGGAATTCTTCGCCAGCAGCATCAACCATTTCATAGTGACCTTGCATGGTTCCGACAGGAGTTTCTATCACAGCACCGCTGGTATAGCTGTAGTGAGCACCGGGTGCTAACTGGGGTTGTTCGCCAATCACGCCATCGCCACGTACTTCGACAACTTTTCCATTCGCATCCATGATTGACCAATAACGTCGCAGCAGTTGCACCTGAGTCGAATCTGTATTCTCAATCCGAATGGTATAAGCAAACACATACCGATTGGCTGTGGAGTCTGACTGAGAATCAATATAGACAGGCTCTGCCGTTACTTTAATCAATGGGTTAGTCTTCATAATCGCCTTCCTGCAGCTCGGAGATCTCCGCATTGGGTTGGGTTGCCAACCATTTCGCTACGCGGATAAACTCGCTCACCGGTAATTGTTCTGGGCGCAGCGAAGGGTCAATGCCAAGTTCTGCAATTTGCTCTGCCGTGGCAAAGTTTGAAAAACAGTTGCGTAAAGTTTTACGTCGCTGATTAAAAGCTTCTAAGCAGACTCGATTGAGCACTGCCACAGGCACATCTTGGCGTTCTGCGGCTGTTTTTGGAATGAGCCTTACCACGGCCGAATCGACTTTTGGCGCCGGTTTAAACGCGCCTGGGCCAACTTCCACCACAGGCATCGCATGACAGAAAAATTGTGTCATCACCGTTAAACGGCCATAGGTTTTGGAACCATGGGCCGCCGTCATGCGTTCAACCACTTCTTTTTGCAGCATAAAATGCATATTCTCGATGTCATCTGCAAATTCGAATAGATGAAACAGCAAAGGCGTCGAAATGTTGTACGGCAGATTGCCAAAGACTTTTAGCTTGCCATTTGCTGGCACGAGCTGACGAAAATCAAATTTCATCGCATCAGTCTGATAAATTGTTAATTTATCAGCCAAAGTCGGGTGCTCAGCTAAACGTTGTGCCAGATCGCGGTCGAGCTCAACCACCGTCAGTTTGCCTGCAAGTTCGGTCACAGGTTCGGTGATAGCGCCTAAACCGGGGCCAATTTCAACCAAATGGTCAGTTGGTTTTGGTGCTATGGCTTTGACGATCCTTTCGATTACTGCAGGATCATGCAGAAAGTTTTGGCCAAATCTTTTGCGGGCGGTATGCCCCATATGTACTTTGTCAGTCATGAGATACTTTTGATTGTGTCGCGAGGAAAATAGCCTGGTCGAGTGCATGGAAAAAACTACCAGGATCGGCTTTGCCAGTGCCTGCCAAATCAAGGGCAGTGCCATGGTCTACGGAAGTGCGGATCAGCGGTAAACCTAAGCTGATGTTCACTGATTTACCAAATCCTTTGTGTTTCAGGACCGGTAATCCTTGGTCGTGATACATGGCTAAGACAGCATCAGCATTGTCTAAATATTTGGGTTGGAACAGCGTGTCTGCTGGTAATGGGCCAATTAAATCAATCCCTTCTGACCTTAACTCCTGCAGAGTCGGTTGAATGACATCGATTTCTTCTCGCCCCAAATGGCCATCTTCTCCAGCGTGAGGATTCAAGCCGCAGACATAAATTCGCGGATTCTTGATGGCAAATTTATGCTGCAAATCTTGGTGTAAAATCCGAATCACTTGCAATAACCGCTCTCGGGTAATGGCTTTCGCAACATATGCCAGCGGAATGTGCGTCGTTGCCAGAGCAACACGCAATCCTTCGGTAGCGAGCATCATCACCACATAAGGTGTGTTGGATTGATGGGCAAAGAATTCAGTGTGGCCACTAAAAGGGATCCCGGCTTTATTGATGATGCCTTTGTGCACTGGCCCAGTGACAATCGCAGCAAACTGGCCATTGATGGATTGCTCTCCGGCAAAAGTCAGGGTTTCAACGACATAGCGGCCATTATTTTCATCCAGTTTGCCAAGCTCGACTGGTGCTGCAAGTTTAAAAGGGGCAACGGTCAAAGTGCCAGCCTGTTGGGGAATGGGCGCTAGGTTGGCATCATATAGACGGATCTGTAAAGGTAGGCCTAAGTGTTCGGCACGTGATTTGAGTAAATCTACATCCGCACAAACAACGAGCTCAACTGGCCAGTCTTGCTGCGCCAGTTGCACCACTAAATCTGGACCTATCCCAGCCGGTTCTCCCGGCGTGATGCCAATTCTTAACGTCATTTACTCTCCGCAATTACTTCGATAAAGGCTTCATCTCGCAATTCACGCAGGAAGTTGCTGGACTCTTCGTTATAACGGCGGTTGTAGATCATCCGCATCACTTGATCGCGTTTTTTATCAGCTGTCGCGTCAACAGTTCTGCGACCGAGCACTTGCACAACGTGCCAGCCGTGTTGAGTCCGGAATGGTGCGCTCACTTCATCATTCTTAAGTTTGCCTAAAGTATCCCGGAATTCAGGAACAAAAATACTTGGATCGGCAAATCCTAAATCACCACCCTTCAGTTTTGAGCCAGGGTCTTCAGAATTGGCTTTGGCAAATTCGGCGAAATCAGCTTTGCCAGCTTTCAAGTCTGCGACAAATTGGGTCAACATGTTTTTTGCTTTCTCTTCGCTAACGATAATTGAAGGCTTAATCAACACATGACGAGAATGGACTTCTTCGAATTCAACGACGTTTGCGCCCCGAATATCGAAAATGGTAACGATATGAAAACCGGCCCCAGAGCGCAGTGGACCAATTAAGTCGGTTTTCTTTTTACCACGAATTTGATCAGCAAATAATGTTGGCATTTCGTTGATATTTAACCAGCCCATATCGCCGCCATCCAGCGCAGTTTCAGCGGAAGAAGAAGCGATGGCAATTTTCTTGAAGTCACTTCCTGAACGAAGTAATTCCATGACTTTATTGGCTTTTTCTTGAGCTTCTTTAATTTGAGCCTCATCTGGGTTTGACGGTAAAGCAATCAAAATGTGGCCAATGTTGTATTGCTCATTGCTCGCACCTTGCTCTTCCATGATTTTAAGCAAAGTGTCAATTTCCTGAGGGCTCACATAAATGCGCCGCTGCACGTTGGCTCGTAACACTTCACCTGTGGTGATTTCCTCACGCAGGCGTTCACGGAATTGTTCATAGCTGCCTTCTTCCGCGACAACTTTAGAACGGAATTGCTCGACAGTTAAATTTTGTTCGGCGGCTATATTTTCGATGGTCTGATCTAATTGCGGATCGGTAATTTGTAGACCCATCCGTTTTGCCATTTGTAATTGCAAGCTGTTGCTGATTAAGCGTTCTAAAGCTTGAACTTTTAAGGCTTGATCTGAGGGTAATGTTTGTCCGGCCTTACTCGCATTGTTTTTGACACGGTCCACCATGTCTTGCACTTCACTTTCTAAAACGACGCCATTGTTGACGATGGCAGCGACAGCATCCACTTTAGTTTCTGCAGCTTGGACATTCCAAAGCAGACAAGAGGTGAGGGCAACACTGAAAAGCTTTTGTAACTTCATAACATTCCAATTTAATTATTGAGTAAATAGGGTCGGCGATAACCAAAGACCCCACTTGATAACATGTCAGAAACATCGAATCCGGCTGAATCACCAAATCCTTTTAACACAAATTGTAAAGCAATGCCGCTATCTAATTTGACCGGTTGGTCAATATTGTCGATTGGGCTCTCAAAATTCGTTTCAATTTGCCGTTTCGCGACGAAACGTACCGCCCAACAACATGACTCATATTGCACACCGATGTTGGCTTCAATCATTCGGTCATTTTCAAGATCACGGTAATAACTTGTGACCAGCTGCCATTGATCAGCGATTGGCATAGTGCCATGGGCGCCTAACTGAGTAATGACGTTGTTTGAGACATTTCTACTGTAACGATGGTTCAACTGAAATAAGTTTTTATCATCACTGCGATAATCTAAAGTCACATTACTCTTGATCATGCGGTTGGTATCCGAATCAAATTGCACGCCACTGGTCAAGAACCAGCGTTGTTGCCAATGCAAGAGTGTTTCGGCGGCTAAAATTGATTCCGTCGCCGCAATATCTTCAGGATTATTTGCGTCGATTTTTTGCGGATCAGAGAAAAAAATAATTTGTCCTAAACTCAACCGAAAGCGTTCGGTATCTTGGGAGTCGTAAAGCCGAGTGGTAGCGCCAATAGTAATTTGGTTGGCATCATTAATCCGATCTAACCCTGAGAAGCGATTTTGTCGGAATAGTCCGTAATAGTCATCTTGCAAACGGGCAGTATCATAGAAATTGATATTGGTTTGATCGCGGTAGGGAATATATAAATACTGCACCTGCGGTTCTAAAGTCTGCAAAGAAGCATCGCCAAACCAAGAGGTTTCTCGTTCAAAATTCAACTTACCATTCGCTTGCAAGGTCGGGAGTGTGCGCTGCACATTTTTATCTAAAAAGCTGACCTGTTCGGCAGGCAAATCTGAATTGATTTTTTGCTGATACAGAGTGCTGAGCAAACTGGTCTCAAACAATAAATCCAGCGCTGCGGAGTTGTAGGGTAAACTCAAGGTCGGCTCTAAATGCAGTCGGTCTGCACTCAGTACCTTGGCTGAATTATGTTCAAAATGAGCGTATTGGCTGCGCCATGAGAATTCTAACCCGCCTGCAAGCTCCTGCGGTTTGGCTGACTGTAAATCCCACTGCGGCAGTGCTTGGTAGGATTCCAAGTGATCGCCTAAAATTTCAAACCCTTGTAGCTGCACACTCGAATACAAGGAATCGCCATAATAATTGAGGCTGACTTTGCGATAAAGCTGAGTGTCGCCCTGATTGGCATGATCAGATCCTAATTCAGCGATGTAGCTATCATCACTGACATCGGTAAAGTCGACAATAGCTCGCCATTTGTCAGTGAAATCAGATTGATGACTCACGTGAGATAAATAACGACTGCCAAAACCACTGGGTTTTTCTTGGTCATTGGCTAAATATTCGACTTGCAGCTGGCCTTGATGTTCTTCAGTTAAATAGCGAAATTCATTTTTTAATTGCACTCCGCGCGAACTCATCAAGCGAGGGGTAATTGTGGCGTCGTAATTTTCAGCGATATTAAAGTAATACGGGAGAGCAATATCGACGCCAAGTTTCTTGGAACTGCCAACTTTCGGGATCAACAGGCCGGTTTTTCGTTGGTCACTGACCGGGAAAGTCATGTAGGGCACATACAACACCGGAACATCTTTGATTTTAACCACTGAGTTCCATGCTTCACCCCAACCATCATCTGCATTGAGTTGAATTTTGTCGGCTTCAAGGGCCCAGCCGTTGTCGCCATCAGGGCAAGTGGTAAAACTTGCATTATTTAATTTGACGGCCCGATCATTCGCAATCAGTTCTCTCGCGTAGCCGCGCCCCGTTTGTTGCGTAAAGCGATAGTCAGCATCGGTCAGCGTTGCCGAGTTATCTCCGAGCTGGGCACGGAAAGAGCTACTGCTGACTTTCAATAAAGGGCTGTAATAACTGATCCCACCATCTGCGAACATGGTTTGATCAGTTTTGCTAAAGGTGGCGGAGGGCGCACTGAGCAAGGTATCGCGATGAGTGAGTTCTACGCCATGACCGAATTGAGCACTTTGGTTATCAATTAAATAAACACTACCGGAGAAAATGCGGACAGTTTCATCTTGTTTATCTAAGGTGCTTAAACGCTGCGGTAAATCGAGTTGAGCATAACATTGGGAAACGGCCACAGGTTCTTCTGCCAAGCTTAAAAGCGGCATCCCGGCAAAAGAAAGTAACATTAATCGGTAGAGTGCAGTATGTTTCATCCAGCAGTCTCAATCATTCATCCATTGGTTGGTGCGGACCGCAAAACAGCGGGTGTCTATGATAAATCAATTTTCGCATTACCGCTAATCCGTTATAGTGCTTGCTTTGAACTGATGCAGTTTGATGAGAAAAGGATGAGAAGTTGACAGCACGTTTGGCAGAAATTGGTCACTTTTTACAAAAACAATGGCCTACAGGCGATTATCAGTTAGCCGCAATCAGCGGTGATGCCAGTTTTCGGCGCTACTTTCGGGTGACGCGTCCGGAGGGATCTTGGATTTTGATGGATGCCCCAGGATTGGCAGATGATGCATTAAGGTTTATCGCCATTGCAGCCGCTTATGCCAGTAAAGGATTGATTGTTCCCGAGGTTAAAGCATTTGATGTTGAGGCGGGTTTGATTTTGTTATCGGATTTGGGCGATGAATTGCTGCAATTTCAATTGAATGACAGCAACGTCTGCGATCGTTATCGCCAAGCCTTAGCGTTACTTCCAACCATTCGCCAGATCACTGCGAGTGAGTTTGGTGATTTCCCGCGGTTTGACCGTGCGTTTTTATTGCGTGAATTGCATATTTTCACCGAATGGTTTGTAGAAAAACATCTGCAGATTGCACTGACTGCCGAGGTCAAACAACTCTTAGATGAGGCCTTTGAACCCTTAGTTCAAAGTGCTTTGCAACAGGTTCAGGCGGGCATGCATCGGGATTTTCATAGTCGCAACTTGATGTTGCAACCTGATGACATGATTGCCGTTATCGATTTCCAGGATGCGGTTGTCGGGCCTGTCACTTATGATGCCGTATCGTTGCTCAAAGACTGCTACTTGAGTTGGCCAACCTCTTTCATCGAGCAGTTGAGAGCTGAGTTTTTTCAGCAATTACAACAGTCTGGCGTTCTTGCGATGGACTATGACCCTGTGCGTTTTCAGCGAGAGTTCGAATTGATGGGCATGCAGCGGCACATCAAGGTATTGGGAATTTTTTGTCGACTTTGGCATCGGGATGGCAAAGCTGGCTATCTAGCCGACTTGCCCAGAGTTTTTGCTTATGTTGTAGCGGTTTGCGACAACTATCCTGAGTTTGCGGCTTTTGCAAAGTGGCTACGTCAAGAAGTCGAGCCGTTGTTGCTGCGGAGTTTGGCATGAAGGCGATGATTTTGGCGGCAGGTCGAGGCGAGCGCATGAGGCCACTGACTGATCATCTGCCCAAGCCCTTATTGGCCGTCGGTGGGATCCCTTTGATTGGTCATCATCTGAAAGCGCTTGCGAACGCGGGGATCCATGACATCGTGATCAATCATGCTTGGCTGGGTCACTTGATTGAACAACAACTGGGCAACGGCGAAGACTATGACGTGAATATTCGTTACTCAGCTGAAGGCGCCACTGGCTTAGAAACTGCAGGAGGCATCCTGAAAGCGTTGCCGCTATTGGGGGATGAGCCATTTATTGTCGTGAATGGGGATGTGTTTACTGGTTTTCCTTTTGCTCAGTTGCAGCAAAACCGTGCTTCGGAAATTTTGGCGCATTTGGTGTTAGTGCCAAATCCAGTGCAACATCCACAGGGAGATTTTGGCTTTGATGCTGAAACGGGGTTGGCACTTACTTCTTCTGCAGTGCAGTGGACTTACAGTGGCATCGCTTGGTTTCGTCCAGAGTTTTTTGCCAATATCGCGTCAGGTCCACAAAAGTTAGCGCCTTTTTTGCGTGAGGCCATGAACAAACAGCAAGTCACGGCCGAAATCTACCATGGCGAGTGGGCAGATATCGGCACGCCAGAACGTTTAGCGCAGATCAATCAAGCATTTATGGAGCGACATCATGTGGGGTAAGGTGATTGCTGGGTTGTTTGGTTATGCGTTGTTCAAGTTACCTGGCTTGGTGATTGGTCTTGCTGTGGGGCATTGGTTCGATCGGAGCTTAGCCAAAAAATTTGAGGCTTCAGGCGGTTTTGCTGGCTTTCAAACCGACCAAGGTGAATCGCAAGGTCTGTTTATGTACTGCACTTTTGCCGTGATGGGGCATTTGGCAAAAGCCGACGGAGTCGTCACGCCAGCGCATATCGAGAAAGCCACTTTATTCATGCAACAATTGGGGTTAACTGCAAGTCAGCAGCAGGAAGCGCAACGCGCTTTTCGCGAAGGCAAGGCCGTAGATTTTCCATTGCAGACCCAGCTGCAAAGCTTGCGGCAAGCGTTGCGGTGGCGTCCAGATTTATTGCAAATGTTTTTGGAGATCCAAATAAGCGTCGCGTATGTTGATGCCAAACTCAGCCGCGCTGAAGAAAGTGTGCTGCAACAAATCGCCAGTGCTTTGGCCATTTCTAATGTGCGCTTGCAGCATCTGTTAGGGCGATATGAAGCGGAGGCGCGTTTTTCCCAAAGTCGAACCAGCGAGAAACCCCAACCGAGCTTGTTGGCAGATGCCTATCAATTGCTAGGCGTGGCCAACAATTGTTCTGACGCTGAATTGAAAAAAGCATACAAGAAATTAATGGCGCAACATCACCCAGACAAGCTCATGTCACAGGGCTTGCCGAAAGAAATGCTGGAATTGGCAAAAAATAAAACCCAAGACATCCAAGCCGCCTATGAGTTAATCAAAAGCCAAAGAAAACTTTAACTCGAACCTTTAGCTTTGCTCTTCAACGCTAATTTTTGTAATAAAACATGAAATAGACGGCGCCCAGCAAACAGATCCCAGCATAAACATAATTCAATTTAAAGGGCTCTTTCATGTAAAGCACGGCGAATGGAATGAATACTGCCAATGTAATCACTTCTTGTAATATCTTGAGCTGTGCCAAGCTTAACACTTGCGAGCCGATCCGATTTGCCGGCACCATCAATAAATATTCGAAAAATGCGATGCCCCAAGACACCAAAATAGCGACATAGAGCGCCGAGCTTTTTAGATGTTTGAGATGACCATACCAAGCAAAGGTCATAAACACATTACTTAAAATTAATAAGCCAATAGTTTGGTACACGGGTGGCATCAGCGATTCCTTGAATTCGATTCGAAGAGGTTATTGGAATTGGTCATTATCGCAAGCTACGATATCATCGCCAGCATTTTTAGCGATTGCAATAATCAACACGACTGTGTGAACTGAAATCTCTTCTTAATAGCCTATGTAATTGAGCCAACCGTAAATTTCTTTAAATAACCATTCGCGTTCTTGTTCAATCGGTCTTTGTAGGATGCGTTGGCGATACAGTTCTTTCAGGTGTTTCCGCGTGAGCTGAAGGCGAAGAGATTGGGTTGATTCGACAAAGGCGTTGTCGGAGGCTTGCATGATATCCAAGGTAGGAATTTTATGTTGGCTGATAGCTTTTGCCATCGCCTGATTCATTGGCACATCTTGTAAGTAAGCGCTTAATAGCACCAGACCTTGTAATGTCGTGATTTTTCCTTCTTGCAGCATGGTATTGATTAAGGCGCCACTACTGCCTTGAGCAATGATAATTAAGTTCCCTGGTTTTTTGTTGGCTTGTTTGAAGACTTCCGCCAGGCGATTTTGAAATTCTGTTTGATACGCTACATAAGATTCGCTGTCGAGTGAAGGTAGCGGGTCTGGTACCATCATCGTAATAGTATTCCAACCATAATCAATAAATTGGGTTCGCAGGAAGTCGATGGCACGTGGACTCGCAGCATGTTGCGACCAATCCGGAATAATAATCATGGTGCCCTTGTTAAAAGGCGTCATATTTTCCAATTCCAAGGTCAGGAACTCTTGTTCGCCATTTTTCAGCATAATGATTTGTTCGCTTGGGAGCTGTCGTTGCAGATCCTGCGTGGTCAAGCTTTCACTGGCAGGCAGTTTGAACGCGAAAATGAATAGAAGTAAAAGCCAAGAATGCTGCATTTCAGGAGCCTTTCATCAAAATAACAGTTAGATATCGGCACTAATCCTCAAAACTTAATCATGAAATGACAATCAGCCAGAGCATCTTTGAAGAATAAGGCCATTGTTTTCTTTGATCTGATGTTGCACAAAAAATAAACCCCAGCAATGCTGAGGTTTATGATTATCGACTGATTCGACGAGCAATCAGAGAAGATTAACGCTGAACTGCTTCTTTGACTGATGCAGTCACAACACCTTCGATACGACGGTTTGCAGCGTGAGCCGCTTTAGTGTTACCAGCAACTTTTGGTTTAGTCACACCGTAACCGACTGCTTTCACGCGAGCACGGTCGATACCGTATTGATTCACTAAAACATCAGCAACAGCGTCAGCACGACGTTGTGACAGTTTTAAGTTATATGCTGGTTTACCAACGTTAGACGCGTGACCACCGATTTCAACGTCAGTGTTCGGGAAGCGTTTTAAGAAGTTCGCCAGTTTCTCGATATCAGCATGATACTCAGGCTTCACAACGGCAGAATCGTTGTCGAATTGAGCGTTCAAGTTGATGCTGACTGATTTTTCAGTGAAAATTGAACAACCAACAGTGTCCACTTTATCTGTGATCGGTGTGTTCGCGCACTGATCTTTGTCATCTGTCACGCCATCTTTGTCAGCATCGCCAATCACTGGTGCCGGAGCTGGAGCTGGTGCAGGCGTTGGCTCTGCTGCTGGTGCTGCGCCGAAGTGATAAGTTAAGCCTAATTTTACCGCGCCATCAGCAAATGATTTACCGATACCTTGGTAGCGATTCGCTTCTACGAATAATGCTAAGTCGTCAGTGAAGAATACGTTTGCGCCAACACCGATGTTTGCCGCTGATGTATCACGACCGGTTGTGAAATCTTTCACGCCACCAACAATGTATAAAGGTAATGAACTTAAATAGTAATTTAAGTCGACACCAACGCGATTACCTTCCAGATCATTCGCATTTAGGCTTGAATTTAAATCTTGGCGAACCATTTCAGCTCTGAAAGCCCAAGACTCGTTAATGCGGTAACCGACATTGAAACCAATCCCAGTTCCTTCATCTTGGCCAAACCAATCAGTAGAAACGCCTTTGTCTGCGTCAGATTTGTAGTATTCGCCAAATACTGAACCGAATACACGTTCTTGCAGTTGGTCACCCGTTGGTGCTGCGTTTGCAAATAATGGTAATGCCGCCAGAATGGCGATTGCGCTAGTTTTAACTTTCATCCGTATCTCCTTTAAGTTTTCCAACTCGCTAATTTTCTTTGACTTGCCTCATTCACACACAGTGAGCATTCCTTCGCTGATGATTCAGATTCTATGTACCTGAAATAGCGCAAGTTGGCGTCGCTATTGTACCATGAATAAATGAATAGTGCGTTAATGGAGCGCTGTTAAAATGGACATTTTGCATAAAATTCCACCAATTTTTGGGTGGAAGGATGCAAGAGCGCCAAATATTCTGCGTGTAATTGTAATCGCGGTGCTGCGAGCACGCCCTCTTCACTCGCGTAGAATTTATCGCCCAAAATAGGATGCCCGAGCCATTGCATATGAACCCGCAGCTGATGCGAGCGCCCTGTAATTGGCATCAATTTGACTTTCGTACTGCCAAGCTGTCGTTCGAGTACGACAAATTCAGTGACTGCTTGTTTGCCACGTGCAAAACAGACCATCTGTTTTGGCCGGTTTGGCCAGTCACAAATCAATGGTAAATTCACCACCCCTTGATCAGCCCGAAGTTGTCCCTCAACCCGAGCAACATAGTGTTTATTGGTCTTTCTCAGCTCGAATTGGCGATTGATATGGCGCTGTGATTCAGCGCCCAACGCCATCACCACGATGCCTGAGGTTGACATATCCAACCGATGAACAATCCGTGCTTCAGGGTAAACCCGCTGCACCCGGCGCTCTAAACAATCCTGATGCTCAGCGGCTTTTCCTGGCACAGTCAACAGACCGCTGGGTTTGTTCAATATCAGCAGCGAATCATCCTGATAAATGATGTCCAAATAAGGCGTGAGTGGCGGCTGATACTGAAACAAAGTCATAGGTTAGTCGTGGCTCACCACAATTAGTCGGATCGCATCAAATTTAATCCGCGCTTTGGCAATAAATTCACTCAGTTGTTGTTGCTTGTGTTGCAGGTGCTCAATTTCCTCCACGCGCACAGCTGGGTTTATTTTGGCCAACGCTGTTAAACGCGTGATTTGATCTTGCAATTGTTGTTGCATCTTATGCTGAGCTTCTTGCTGAATGTGAGCAAGTTGCGCTTCGGCATACGCTTGGGCTTTGGCAATTAATGGGTGAATACTGCTTTGCAAGGCCGACACTAACTTGGCCGCATTTTGCCGACCAATCGGTTTGAGTTGCCGATTGAAATTCTCAAATGGCACATTTGGCGCTAGATTTTTGCCGGTTTTTTCCAGCAGTAAGCGGATCGGTGTTGCTGGTAAATAACGACCTAATTCTAATGCTTTTGGCGCACTCGCTTCAGTGACATACACAAATTCAACAAAATAACTACCAGCAGGCAATTGCTTATTGAACAGCAGGGCTGCTGCACTATTCCCCATCGTATCATTAGTGATGATGTCCAGTGTGCCTTGGACCATCGGATGATCCCAGCTCAAAAACTGAATATCTTCTTGCGCTAAAGCCGTAGTGCGGTCGAATGTGACAGTGACACCATCTTCATCAAGGCCTGGGTAGTGGCCTTGCAATTGCTCAGATGGTGTCAACACAATGCTGGTGTCGCTGCGGTCATCTTGATGAACACCCAACACATCCCATGCTTTAATCATATAAAGCGGTAATACAGTATCATCGTCTTGTTGCTTTAATGCTTCAATCAATGGGGTCGCAGCACCGCGACCTGAAGAATTGATTTCCAATAATTGGTCACGACCTTGCTCTAATTTAAGTTTCAGTGCTTGATTGAGTTCATGACTTGTGCCGATCAAGGCCTGAACTGCTGCAGCTTCAGCGGCAGGAGAAGCAAGTAATGCCAACAATTCATCTTTCACTTGCTCAAAAACTGCCCGGCCAGTTTGACTGGTTGCTTGGAAGGCGTTGAGGGCTTGGTCGTACCAATTCAACAAAATTTGCTGCGGATGATCAACAAAGTGGGGCAAATGAATTTGAATATCATGTTGCTGCCCAATGCGGTCTAAACGACCAATGCGTTGTTCCAATAAATCTGGATTCAGCGGCAAATCGAAGAGCACCAAATGATGGGCGAATTGGAAATTGCGTCCTTCACTGCCAATTTCAGAACAAATCAATGCTTGGGCGCTTTGATCATCCTGCGCGAAATAAGCCGCCGCTTTGTCACGTTCAATGATGCTCATGCCTTCATGGAACACTGCTGCGCGGATCCCTTCTTTGACACGAAGGGCTTCTTCTAAAGCAATAGCGGTATCGGCATAGGCACAAATAATCAAAAACTTTTTATATTTGTTGGCTTTGATTTGCGCGATCACTGCATCGACGCGGGGATCAAATTGCCACCAGCTGGTTTTGCTCCCTTCGAACTCTTGGAAAATCCGCTCTGGGAATAATAAAGTTTTGGCTTTATGCAAATTGGCTTCATTCGCCATGAACGCAGTTTGTACTTTGATAGCGTTTTTATATTGCTCAGGCAACGCCATAGGCAGTAAGTGCGCTTGACGTTTTGGGAAGCCTTTAATGGCCGAGCGACTGTTGCGGAACAAAATCCGGCCAGTGCCATGACGGTCTAATAGTTGATTCAACACCGATTGTTGGGCGGCTTGTCGCTCTTGGCTATCTGTTCCGTGCTGCAATATATGCAAAGAGTCACTGAGATCGGTTTCAGCAATCAGGGCTTGGAGCTGTGTTGCCGTTGCTGCACTCAATGGCTCATCGGCGAGCACTTCGCGCGCTAAAGTGGCAATTTGTTTGTAATCTTGCTCTTCTTTGACGAAGGCCTGGTAATCGTAAAAGCGGTGAGGATCTAATAAGCGCAAGCGGGCGAAATGGCTTTCATGACCGAGTTGATCTGGCGTCGCTGTTAATAAAATCACCCCAGCGGTATCAGTGGCTAATGTTTCAATCCGTTGGTATTCAATACTTGGTGCCGCTTCACTCCATTGCAAGTGATGAGCTTCATCCACCACTAATAAATCCCAATGAGTTTCGGTGGCTGCTTCAAACGCAGATTTCTTTTTGGTGAAGAATTCTAAGCTCGTTAACACCAACTGCTCAGTTTCAAACGGATTACCGCCATCTGCTAACGCTTCAGTCACGCGCTCTTCGTCAAAAATGGCGAATTTGAGGTTAAAGCGACGTAACATCTCGACTAACCATTGATGCTGCAAAGATTCAGGCACCACGATTAACACCCGACTTGCCAAGCCACAAATCAGTTGTTGATGGATAATCAGGCCAGCCTCGATGGTTTTACCAAGACCAACCTCATCTGACAGCAAGACTCTGGGCGCATGGCGTTTTGCCACTTCGTTGGCAATATAAAGTTGATGCGGAATTAAACTCATCCGGCCGCCGCCGAGACCACGCAACGGGTTTTGCTGTTGTTTATGGATCTGCTGCCAAGATTGGAAACGCAGCGAGAACCAATCAAAGCGGTCAATTTGCCCGGTAAAGAGCCGATCTTGGGGTTGGTTGAAGCTAATATGATGATCTAAAAACATTTCCCGGAGGGCTACAGCCTCACCATCATCGGTTTTTAAGCCGTGATAGATCAAGGTATCGTAGCTTTCTTCGACCCGTTCGATGACCACACTAAAGCCATGCGCACTTTTCACGGTATCGCCAGGATTAAACTGCACGCGGGTCAGTGGCGCATCGGCCATTGCATATAACCGCGTTTCATCGCTGGCAGGAAAAAGCAGCGTGACCATGCGGCCTTCAATTGCAATGACTGTTCCTAAGCCTAAATCAGATTCAGAATCACTGATCCAGCGCTGCCCTTGTGCAAATTTAATCATCGTATCATCACTCCAAAAAAGGGGCGCTATGGTACTAAGAATTGCGCCGTCCTGCATTATTTCTCTTGGGAATATTTTAGCTGTTGTTGGCCAAATGCGTAGAGGTGAAAAAAATTCGTCATAACTTTGTCATCCATACCCTGCATGTTGGAACTAGACTTACCGATGAACGTACCTTTCTTTATCGCTGCTAAGGAGCTGCATATGGCGCGAAGAAAAACCAAAGAGAAAAAAGTTTACGTCCTTGATACCAACATTTTGCTGCACGAACCTTTCGCCTTTTTAAACTTCCAAGAACATGATGTGGTGATCCCGATGACCGTATTGGAGGAGCTAGATCACATCAAAGACAAACATAAAGATGTGTCGCGGGAGGCGAGAGTGGCCATTCGCGCCTTGGAGGACGCATTGAAAGATGCAACGCCTGAGCAAATGCTGCAAGGGGTCGCCTTAAAGACGCATGCCGAACAAACAGCTGCCGGCCACCTCTTTATCGTCAATGATCATCACATTAGTGACCAAATTCCCGGCCTACCCGGTGGCGAAAATGATCATTTGATTATCAACACTGCCTTGTTTTTACAGCGGGAGAAAGCGCCGACTAAAGTCATTTTGGTCACAAAAGATATCAATATGCGTTTGAAAGCCAAAGGGGCAGGCTTAAAGTGGGTGGAAGATTATCGAACCGACCAACTGATTGATGATGTTCGCTTTTTGTATAAAGGGTACCATAAATTCTCCGGTGATTTTTGGACGCAAGTGCGCGATTGTCGCAGTAGTAATGAGGGGCGGGAGACTTACCATTTTTTACCCAAAAGCCTCCTTCCTAACGCCTATATCAACGAATATTTAGTGGATGAACATGAAACTTTTGCTGGACGCGTGGTGGCAATCACCGAGCATGAGCTGAAAGTGTTAGATTTAGGACATGAGCGTTTACTGCATAAACAGGCTTGGGGTATCCATCCTAAGAATATTTATCAGGCCATGGCGTTAAATGCGTTATTAGATCCCGACATGGATTTGGTTATTTTGACGGGCCCAGCAGGCTGTGGGAAAACCCTGTTGGCGCTGGCGGCAGCATTAGAGCTAGTGATTGAAAAAGGCATGTATGACAAAGTGATTGTTACGCGGAACACCCCAGAAATTGCCGAGTCGATCGGTTTCTTACCAGGTTCTGAGGAAGAGAAAATGGCACCTTGGTTGGGCGCCATCACCGATTCTTTAGAAGTGTTGCATAAAACCGATGAACACCCTCACGCCAGCGTGAATTACATCATGGATAAAGCCAATATCCAGTTTAAATCGGTTAATTTTATGCGCGGCCGCAGTATTCAAAATGCCATAGTGTTACTCGATGAGTGCCAAAACCTCAGTGCGGCGCAATTAAAAACCATCATCACCCGTTGCGGTGAAGGAACAAAGTTGATTTGTTCGGGCAATTTATCGCAAATTGACAGCAATTATCTAACTGCGGTTACCTCTGGCTTAACCTATATCGTAGAGCGCTTTAAAAACTTTGAAGGCAGTACCACGATCAATTTAAATGGCGTCGTTCGAAGTCGTTTAGCTTCGTTTGCCGAGGAGAATTTGTAGAAGCACTTTCTGACTCGCGTTGTTGTTTATCAGAGATTGACAAGCCTATCGCTTCAGATAGGCTTGTCAGCTCAAAAGATAATAGAAGAGGAAATGATCTGTGAGATGGCGTTCTTGGATCACCCTGGCGAGTGCGCTGACGATACTGATCAGTTGGGGGGCGGGTTATTGGTTTTGGCAGCAAGCGCTGCGCCATCAATTGCAGCAACAAAAATCCTCATTAACTCAACAACTTGAATTAGCCCATTCGGCTTTAATCGGTTGGCAGCAGGGTTATCGCCTCAATTTGGCGTATTTGCAGCGACAACTGGCGGATTGGGACCCTGTGTCGCATCACAATCCTGTTTTAGACCCATGGTTAGAAATTGATAATGCGCTCAATCAAGCGCTATGGCAGCAGCCCTTAGCTGCTTACGCGATTTTAGATGGCACAGGCAAAGTGGTCCGTTTAAGTGCGCCGGCAGCAGGGGATTTATTTGCCAAAACTCAGACAGGCCCTATCGCTGAGTTTTTTCTGCCCCCGCTGGTATTTGAAGACGCTTGGCTGATCCCTGTGATATTCCGTGTCAACAATCATTCGATTATGCTGTGGTTTGAGGCAGGAGCATTACAGCAACAAATTAGCCAGCAACTCGCACAATCAGGGCATTCGTTGGAGTTGCAGTTACTCAGTCAAGCTGGCGAGTTACTGGCACCGAGTCTGCACCGAGATATTTTAAGGCAGCGACTCGGACAATCAGGTGCAAGGCCATTTCAGTTGGATAAATTCTACGCCAAAAAGCCGCCAGAAGATTTAGCACGAAGTCGGCAAAAATTTGATAGCAGTGCCGCTTGGCCGTCGACAGATGCCTTTGTTTTGATGCAGCAGCAACTGGATGGGGCGACACAAGAGCCATTTCAAAATTATCTGGGACGTCCTGCGCTTGCGGCATGGCGTTGGTCTGATGCCTGGCAGGCTTTTATCGTGATTGAACAAGATGCGACAGCTTTACTGCAAGAACAGCACAGGGTTTGGCGTTATGGACTGTTAGCGTTGTTTGCTCTGAGTGTGTTGATAAGCTTGGGGTGTTGGTTGTTGCAACATAGAATTCTCAAGGCCGCAAAGGATGCAGTTGCAGCGCGTTGATTAGAATGCTTGTGGTCCTGATGCTAAAGTGGGCGCGAGCTGAAATGTTTGTTGGAAATTGCTTGTGCATATTTTTCTGATAATTGACCAATGGCCAGTTGGGCTGGACCGGTCGGGTCAATCAACAAATAAGTAACCCCTGCAATATCGACGGTTTGCTCCCCAGCTATAGGAGGAATTTTGGCGCCGATAATTGCATGATCGCGAAAGTAGATAATTTGAATATTCAGTTTGGGAAAGATATTTTTCATCACTCCGGCAAAGAGTACCGCCTTGCTATCACAATCCCCCCGATGATCCAATAAAACTCGCAAAGGTGGACTGTAGCCATCGCCGGCCGACTCTTGGCGGTTGGATAAATCTTGGTAAGGAATGCGTTGGACCCAAATCAAGATTTTATTGGCAATTTGGCGAATGTTACTATCGCCATACAGCGCTGTAAAAGCCGCTGCCACAGGTTTTAAGGGGCCTAAACTTTCACTAAAAAATTGGCCATGATCGGGGATCACAACCTTTTCACCTGTGGGTAATTTCAGCGGATAAAAGTAATTGGCAGTGAGATTATTTTGATGGGCTTCCTGTTGTGTTTTCTTCAGCGTCGCCATCACTTGCTCGACTTGCTTTGGATCTTTGCCTTCCACTTGCACTTCCAGCGGTAAATTGGCAGGCGAAAATTTGATGCGAAGCCCCGGTTGCTGTAAGGCTGCGGCTTTTAAAATCAGTTGATTGCGAACATGTAACTTCACCCGCTCTGCCGAATATCTCGGCAAAGTTTGCCTGGTTGGAACATCGCTATTGTTGATTTGAAAGCGAATGCCTTGATCAGGCCAGGTGTAAATGAGTTCTGTATGGGTATTGCCGTCGATGCGCCGAAAATCCTCCGCCGCATCGACAGTTAAAGCGAAAGCTAAACTAATGAAGCAAAGTAGAGTTTTGCGCAACAAGCTTTCTCCGACGACTCATATATAAAAAGCTTAAGCCGAGCAGCGAGAATACGCCAACACTGCCGCCACTTTCTTCATAATAAGTCACTGTGTCATCACTATAAACATCTTCAAGAGCCATGCGATCTAAGCTTGCTGTGTCATATCCAGAAATCTCTGCCAAGTTGAAGCCTGTCTGGGCATCTTTCAGTTGGATCCTTAGCTTATAAAGACCTCGTGGTAAACGGTCAAGGTTGGTTTCAATGGCAAACCAATCTTGGCTGCTCACATCAAATAAATTAAATATCGAAGAGGTATAAAAAATTGTCTCATAACCGTTTTGGTTGATAAGGCTATACACTGCATAGGCTGGTTGACGTGTATATTCAGTGTTGGCATCAAAACGAATGTAGAGGCGGCTAAAAAAACCATTGCCGTTGAAATCACGTTTCAACGTTAAATCGACGGATTGAAACCAGGCGGTACTTTGGTAACTTTGGTTGATAGCGGTGCTTTGCGCTAATTGCACTGCGTTAGCATCAGCCTTCAACCCCAACGGTTGTTCCACTTGGAATTTGGGGATTGCGGTGTTGGTTTGGAACTCTTGGGTTGGTTGCAAATCTTCCACCACTTGAGCTTGGCTCATTTGTATCGTTGATACTGTGAATACGCTGGCTATCAGTAAGTTTTTTAAGCGATTAGTGAACATGGTCAATCCTTTTTCGGCATGTGAATGAAGGCTTTGATATGATAGTGGCCTGAAAATGCTGAATTATGGCTGAACTCCACAGCGGATAGGAAGTACTATGAAACTGACTCGCAAGATAAAAGTCACAAGTCCAAGCCAAGCCATCGACTTGTTACTGGCCTTGCTACCCGACTTGTCGAAGAGCCGTTTAAAAGATGCCATGAATAAAGGCGCGGTTGCACTGCAAAAAGGCAAACAATTTAAACGCTTGCGTCGGGCTCAAGCCATTGTGCAACCTGAAGAAATTTTGCATATCGCTTATGATGACGACGTACTCAATCGGCAGTGTCCGCCTGCGGTATTAATTGCTGACGAACAGCAATACAGTATTTGGTTTAAACCTGCGGGAATGTTGTCCCAAGGCAATGAGTGGGGCGATCATCTCGCGTTATTACGTTTTGTCGAACTCCATTTCGGGCAAAAACGCCCAGTGTTTCTTGTGCATCGGCTCGACAGAGAAGCCAGTGGTTTGGTGATCATTGCGCATACCAAAACCAGTGCTGCTGCCTTCAGTCAATTAATACAGCAGCATCAGATGACTAAAACTTATCATATTGAAGTGCGCGGTTTATTGAGTGATGCGCTGAAAAATCGCGGACAAATTGATTTGCCGATTGACGGCAAAGCCAGTTGTAGTCAATTTAGCATTTTGGCCGAAGATGCAGAGCGCAATCGCACAGTGCTTGCTATCAATTTGATTACTGGCAGAAAACACCAAATCCGCCGCCATTTTGCGGCGGTCGGTCACCCTGTGATGGGCGATCCGCAATATGGCAACCACAACCAAGATCCGGATGGACTGGCATTACAAGCGGTTGGCTTGCGTTTTCGGTTAGCTGGCAAGGCTGAGCGCAATTATGTGCTGCCTGCCAGCTTTCGACGGCTAGCTTTCGACGGTTAGTTGGCTTTATCGGAAGTGACCAATAATTGCAATAACCCAAGTTGGATTGCATTTTCTAGGTCGCGTTGAATATTTTCGCCAAGCCAATCACATGGCACGTTTTGGCTGCATTTAACGTCTATCCTTTGGAATGCTGCCGAGCCCTCAGGCTGCAGTTGCCAAGCGCGTTCTAATAAGGATGACAAGCCATCGATAGCTCGGGCCGGAGCATTTTTTCCCAATAAATCATCGCCATTCAGCTGTAAACTTTGCCAAGCACTTGGCAGCAGTGTTGCTAAAGCGGGCAGTGTGCGCTCAATGTGTTCTGAAGCGACTTGCTCTAGCCCCTGACGCAGGATCCAAAGTTGCTTGCCATCAAAACAATAACTGCTGCTTTCCTTGCCCGCGATCAATCCCAAAAGAGCTTGAGACGTGGTGGCATTAAGAGCTGGCGCTCTCAGCACTTGCAACTGCGTCATTGCTGGGCTTTTTAATGATTTCTCAACGTGAATACAAAAATCTTGCCAGCTCGTTGCGGTCTGAGCTTTGTGTTGTCGCCGTTGCAGCCACTTTGCACGAAGCCAGAGTAGTAAGAGCAGCATACTCAAAACACTCAAGGTTAAACTCAGCAGTTGCCAAGTTTGGCTTTGTTGTTGACTGTCTTTTAATGATTTTTCTAGCTGATTTGCTCGGAGGTTTTGTTGTAACGCATCAAGAAATTGTTTTTGCTGCTCGTTATCGATTTGCAAACGGATATCTTTGGCTTGATCTAATTGCATAAAAGCATCTTGCCATTTTTGCTGTAAAGCATTGAGTTTGGCTGCTTTTAATAGATAAGCCTCTTGCAGAAATAAAGGTAAGCTATCGAAATCTTCCACTTTTGGAAGATAGGCAATGGCTTTATCTGTTTGCTGCTGATCGAGTGCCAGTTGCACTTGCGCAAGGGCCGTCTCCGTTGCCATGGTTTTGGAGCGCAACTGGGTATAAAGCTCTTGGGCTTTTTGCAGTAATATTTCTGCTTGTGGCCAATCTTTTTGCGCTAAGGCTAATTCGGCTTGACCATAATAAGCTTGGGCAATCATGGTTGGGTCGTTGATTTCTTGCGCATATTTCATGGCCGATGCTAATTCAATCGCCGCTAAATCTGATTGATTGTTTTGCTGTAAACTTTGCGCTTTGTTCAATAACACAGTAATCAATTGATTGCGGCGACCAGGCTGCTGGAAGAATTGAGTTGCCTGGTCAAAATGTGAAATGGCTAAAGGGTATTGTTCAAGTTTGTGATATGCCATGCCAAGGCGGAGATTGATTGAGCCTAAGGATGAGGTTTGGCCCAATTCTTCTGCCAGTCGCAATCCTTCTGCCAGATGTTGCTGGGCTTGGGCAAAATAATTTTGTTGTAATGCTAAACGTCCTGCAATCAACCGTGCTTTTAGCTCTTCACCTTTAAGTTGATGTTCACTCGCAATTTGAATGGCTGAATCGGCATAAACCACGGCTTTGGGGATTTGGCCTAATTGATTGTAAGCTTGGGCAAAACTTTCAAAAATCGCGGATTGTAGCTGTGGTTTACTGGGGTGATCTAAGAATTCCACATGTTTTTCAGCCAGTTGCAAAGTATCCACCGCACTTTGCGTGTCACGAAACAATAAGCCATAGACTAATGCTTTGTGAGTCAATGCTGCAACTTCGAGTTCTTTCGGCAACCCCAACTCTAAAGCCTTGTTGACGCTCGACATCGCGCCATCTTTGTTTAATAAGCTAAGGTAGCCGTGACTGAGTAGTAACCAATCTTGCGCTGAACCTTGGTCAGTCACTTTCTGACTTAGGTTTGCCACGGCAGTTTTCGGATCCTTTTCAAGCTCGGCAAGCCGTTTGGTAAAGTCAGCCGCAAAGCTTGGGCTAACCCACAATAACACCAATAACCAACCCAAACGAAACATGGTTCACTCCAATCGAGATAATATAAAAACCCTTGAATTTACATGGCTTTTAGCAAAGCCGGCTTGGTCGTCCTTGGCAAAACATTAGAATATTTTCAATTACCTGATTGGTCAACTCTTGCATGGCATTGGCACTTGCCCAAGCGACATGCGGACTTAAAATTAAGTTAGGTAGCTGACAAGTGAGTAGTGGATCATCAGGCCTTGGAGGTTCAGTGATTAACACATCAAGCGCAGCACCCGCGAGTCTTCCTTGCTGCAACGCGGCAATCAAGGCGTTCGGGTCAACTAAGGCACCTCTGGCAGTATTTAGCAAAAATGCAGACGGTTTTAGCTCGGCAAGTTCAGCAGAGCCTATTAAAAAATGGTGCTGTTGTGCTGGGCAGTGCAAAGAGACGACGTCGGCTTGACGTAAGGCTGCGTGAAATTCAGTGCGACCCGGTCGAATTTCAGTAGCGTCTGGCCGTTCTGCGATGCACAATTTCATGCCAAATGCTTGGGCTAATCGTGCGGTTGCTTGCCCCAAATCACCATACCCCACGATAGTGAACGTGCGGCCACTCAATTCTTGGATGGGGTGGGTTAACAAGCAAAAGGTCGAGCTTCGGCTCCATGCTCCTTCGGCAATAGCCCTCGCATTGGTAGTGATCTGATTGGTTAACGCTAGCAACAAAGCTATCGTGTGTTGCGACACTGCAGCAGTGGCATAATTTCTCACATTACAGACCGCAATATTGCGAGCTTTGGCAGCGTCTAGATCAACATTATTGGTGCCTGTCGCTGCGATACAAATCAGTTTCAAGTTCGGCAACTGTGCAAGAGTTTCTGCAGAAAGGACCACTTTATTGGTGATCACAATGTCTGCGTCTTGGCAACGCGTGAGGATTTCTTGCGGGCTGGTATAGGGGTAACTTACCAGTTGGCAGTTTGCACCTAATGTTGACCAATCGGTATTGGGCAGCGTCGCTGCATCTAAAAAAATCGCTCTGTTCATCACTGACTTATTTTGAATTTTCTGATGTGAAACGGCGACCCTTGCAGAGTCGCCGCGTGATAAGATGCTACGGAATTGAGATGTCACGACACTAACGATTAATCACGTCTTTGTACATAGGCGCTAGTTTCTTCAGTAAAGCATTTTGCGCAGCGACAGGGATATTTTGCGTAGTCATGACTTTGATAAAATGATTCACCAAGTTGTCAAAGTCCGCTGGCGTAATAGCAAAACCAGTATGACTTTCCTGCATGGTTGCGCCAGTATATTTGCAAGGTCCGCCCGATAATTCACAGAGCTGTTCAATCAGCAGGCGCCGAAAACGCGGAATATCGGTATCTTTGAAATGATGGACAATCTGTTGATCTTGTTCAATTTCTCCCAAAACACCATCCACTAATTTTGTGATCCCTTCAGTCGCGCCTAGTTGTTGGTATAAATGATCGGGAGCTTTGGCCTGATTGGCACAGCCGGCTAATGCCAGTAATAATATCAGCTGCATGCTCACCGTTTTGACATGAACTAACCACCTTACCATGTTCCCTCCAGTGCCAAATAATAGCCCTGCTGGTTATTCAGTCCAGCGATTGAGCCTAAATCGACATAACCGCCCACAAGGCTTAAATTTTTGTTGATAAACCAAGCGGCAAATACATCCCGCCAATGCTCTTCATCAGCAAAAGCGAGGTTATTCGGTTTCTGCCGAAATTCTGTGCCAATTGCGACATGCGGGGTTAATAAAATTGCGGCAGACATTTCGGCCATATATTGGTAATGATCATGTTCTTGGCTGCCAAAGCCCAATAAGCCAGTTTGGTTAGCCTTGGTCGCACGCACTGTCGCATTGAGCAGCACATTTCTGCCTGCCACTGCATCCAACCAGACTTTACTTGCGGCGATATACCAATCAACCCCGGAATCATCCAGAGCGCCGACAGCTTGTGGCAGCGCAAAATTTTGATGTTTCTTGAACTGAGCACCAACACTGATTTGTGGCATCTCGGTATAAAGCAACTCGCCCATCAAGTGATATTTAACACCAATGACTTGCTGTTGTAGATCTCCACCAATGCTGTCGAGGTCAAAACGTTGTTTCGTCAAAGAAACTTCAAATAAATTGCCATAACTAAAGCCTGCGCCGAACGTATGTAAACTGAAATCATCGACGCCGACATGATTGGTAAAGGCCGTGGCGGACCATTGACCAGAGCTGGCATAGCCGTTGATCACGGCCCAAGGCACTAAACCGCCACCTGCTGCGCCTTCAAAAGTTGTGGCGCCGCCGGTGCCGATGACTTTACTGCCGGCTTGCAGCTCCAAACTGCAGAGCAATAAGGAAATGAGTCCAAACCCAAGCCAGCGCTTGGATGTTCGCATTCGCATCATTGTGAGCTCTCCGTAAACCAAGTATGTTGTTGCGCGGAAAAATTTTTCATCCATTCAATAAACGCAGCAGCCGGTAACGGGCGAGAAAAATAATAGCCCTGCACTTTGTCGACCCCAGCATGCAATAAATGCTGTAAACCCGCCAAATTTTCTAAACCCTCAGCTGTCACTCTTAAACCTAACCCATGCGCCAGTTGGGTGGTCGCTTGCACAATTAATTGGTCATTGGCATTGTTTTCGATGTCTTTCACAAAAGCGCGGTCTATTTTGACTTCATGTACGGGCAATTGTTTCAAATAAGCCAAAGACGATTGGCCGGTGCCAAAATCGTCAATGGCCAAATCAATACCCATGCTACGCAAGGCTTGCAGATTTTGGATCACTTGCTGCGGGTCTTGCATGACTGCACCTTCGGTCACTTCCAATGCCAGTGCACTGCTGGCTAGTTGATATTTAGTCAACAGCTGCTGGAGCTGCGCGGGCAGCTCTGTATTCAACAAATCATGAGCCGATAGGTTGATGGCCACAGTGAAATCAAAGCCATCCCGTTGCCATGTGGCGAGTTGTTGAATGACTTGTTCTATCATCCAGTCAGTGACTTGGGAGATAAGCCCCGAATGCTCAGCCAAACGGATGAATTCATCAGGGGGAACAAACCCCAGAGTTGGATGTTGCCATCGAATTAGCGCCTCAGCAGAACGCGCTCTAGGTTGTTGAATGGCCACTTTGGGTTGATAAACCACAAACATCTGACCGCTTTTCAATGAATGAGGTAAATCATGCAGCAAGGTGAGTTCCCGTTGATGGCTTTCATCTTGACCTTGCTGGTAAATACCAATCAAATTATTGGTCGTTTTGGCGTGGACCATCGCAATATCGACACGACGTAGGGCGTTTTCTGCATTAATGGCGTTGGATGGACAAAAAACAGTGGCTAATGCCACTTTTAAATTGAGGAAGGAGTCTGCGAGCTGAAAACCTTGACTTAACTGCTGTTGCACCTCGGCTAAGTCGGCATGGGTTAATTCACCATTGAGGACCATTAAAAATTCATCACCACCCAGTCGAGCTGTCAGAATACTCTCGATTGGGCCACGGAATAGACTCGGCGAGCAGAGGCGTCCAGCCAGTTGTTGCAGAAGCAAATCACCATTGCTGTAGCCAAAGGCGTCATTGACTAGTTTAAAACCATTAATGTTAATCATCAGCAGTTGCACATCTTGCTGAGTCAGTAACATCGGTAGCTGCCGCTCAACAAGCGTGCGATTAGCAAGCCCTGTTAAAGTGTCGTGCTCACTTTGATAGAGGATCTTTCGTTCACGGGATTCGATATCTTCCTGCATTTTTTTCAGGGTGATGGCTAAAGTGTTAAATTCAGCTTGAGCGACTTCGGGGAATGACACTTGCTGCCCGAGGCCTATTTTTTGGGCAAACTCGCTCAGTCGATTGACGGGTTTTGCAATATTGCGCGCCAAGATAAAGGCGAAGAACAGCGCCAAGGTGAGACCAACGCCAAAAATAAAAATCAGCTGCGAGCGCGCGTCACGATAACTTTCTTGCCATTTGGTCATCGGTAGATGCAATAACGCTTGAATTTTCCCGTGTTTATCAAGAGTTTCTGAAGCGGTTAACAGTTCTTGCTCCTGATGGATTAACAGCCATGGGCTTGGTTGACTTGGCAAGATGGGAGCCGTGGGCAGCGGTTGAAGAGTGCTCGCGAACAACAAAGGGGATTGTTTAGCTAACACGAAACTGATATCGAGTTCGGTGATGCCTTTGATTTGCTCAGCGAGTTTTTGGTCTAGGGCAAATCCCATCCCCACCCAGGCAATTAACTGTGGGGCTTTCACAGGCACTATGACCAATTGATAGGCCTGTTGCCCCAAATAAATGATATCCGTGAAACCTTCAGTGGCAGATTTAGCGATATCTTGGTTCAGTGTACTGAGCTGAGTTGCATCCAATTGCTGGGCCGTGCTTGAGAGTAACAGGCCATCTGGTGATAACAAAAAGCTTAGATCTGCATCAATGCGCGAGCCATAGTTTTCTAATACAGTACTAATCGTGTCTTGTTCTTTCAACGCGACAGCTTGGCGAAAACCAAAATCACTGGCAACGATGCGAACTGAGCTACTGAGCTGGTATGCGCGATTGCTAAGTGCTTCTTGGAAGACATTGCTAGCAACGCCAAGCGTACGGAGGGCTTGAGCGTCGCTTTCTTTTTTCATCGCATTTAAGGTAGCAAAACCTATGGTGAAGGCCATCACCGTTAATAAACCCAAGAATAATGCGATAAGCTGGCTACGGAAACTTTTAAGCATTTGACCTCAAAGAAAATTTCTCCTGCAACTCAGAATATCACATCTGTTGCGAATGCAGGGAAAGTGAAGTGTTTTTTTATATCCTTTGTCGGTTTAACACTAGCAGGCTCTATCACTTTCAGCCAATCATTTGCCGAGACTGAGGGCACTGAGCTACCCTTGAGAAAAGAAAAAAGGATTTGATGATCATGCAAACTCAATGGCAGAGATGGGGCGCTGCGCTGTTATTTAGCATCAGTTGCCCAAGTTGGTCGCAACAGGCCCTGCCAACGCAACCCCCAGCTACGCAAACTCCAGGGCCTTGTCAAAAAATCACAGAACGGCCTTGTGTTGCTCTGGTACTGGGCGGTGGCGGAGCGCGGGGCGGGGCTCATGTTGGCGTATTGCGCCAACTTGAAGCGCAACAAATTCCAGTCGATTTAATAGTCGGGACCAGTATTGGCGCTTTTGTCGGTGGGTTATATGCACAGGGCTATAGTCCTGATCAAATCGAAGCACTCCTCACTCAGCTTGATTGGGGACAGGGTTTTCGTGACCGAGTGGCTCGCGATGAATTACCGATGCGTCGTAAAGAACAGCGTGATGAATTTCCTATCAATATTGATTTAGGCATCGGCCCTTCGGGAATTAAGCTGCCCAAAGGTGTTTTGCATGGCCAAGCGATGGCGACCCTCATTCAACAAGCCTATGGTTTGTCAGCGGAATATTCGAGTTTTGATCAGCTTGCTATACCGTTTCGTGCGGTAGCAACGAATCTGCAAGACCGCTCTGAAGTTGTGTTAGCTCGCGGCAGTTTAACGCAAGCCGTGCAAGCTTCCATGTCTATTCCAGGCGTGGTGCGCCCTTTGACGATTGACGGCAACATGCTGGTGGATGGCGGTGTTGCCAATAATTTGCCCATCAGTGTGGCTAAAAGTTTAGGTGCGGATCAGGTGATTGCCGTCGCTATCGATTCACCGCTGTTAGCACCAGAAGAGTTAGACAGTGCGATGGCAATCACTGAACAACTGACCAACTTTTTGGTGCAAGAGGCGGTTTCAAGACAACTGAAACTGTTAGGCCCACAAGATCTATTGTTAAAGCCTGATCTAAAAACCATCGGCACCTTGGATTTTGCTAAAATTGATCGAGCCATTGCTGGCGGGAAGACTTTAGCTGCTACCTATCAACAACGGTTAAGCAAATTTAGCCAGCCGAGCGTTTATGCAACGTGGTTAGCAAACCATCGAAACACCCAGCGACAAACGATGACGGTTGCCTCTATTGAGATTCAGAATGACACCAGTTTAGCGGATGAAATATTGAATAAAAGATTGGCAGTTGCGGAAAATCAGAGCCTGAATGAAATGGAATTGCAGCAAGGGATCCGCCGAATCTACGGACTTGATGTGTTGGAACGCGTGACGGCCACGCTACAAAATGACGCTGAGGGTCGGCAAAAGCTGACCGTGCATGCTCAAGAAAAAAGTTGGGGACCGGCCTATCTCAACTTTAGGCTAGCTCTCGAAGATGATTTTAACAACACCCATAATTATGCAATTGCAGTGTCCCATCTGTGGACTGGCTGGTCGGAGCATGGGGCTGAACTTGAAACTAATTTACAGTTTGGTACCAACAAGCGCTTGAGTTCACAATTCTATTGGCCACTTTGGGCAAGCGACTTCTACCTCAGTACTACAGCGACGCAGCAAAGAACCGTCTTAGGATTAGAAAATAGTCAGGGTTTGACCCAAGGTGAATTAACCAATCGTGAGTTACAGTTGCTGGGGGAAGTGGGATGGGAACCGGCCGATCATAGCCGAATCAGCTTTGGGGTGTTAAAGCGAGATGGTCAATTTGTTTTACCAGCGAGTTTGGCGCAGGAACTGAACTACGGCAAACTCAGTTATATCCGCGAAGGATCTCAGTTGCGCGCCAGTTATGACACTTTAGATAGCCGAAGTTTTCCGAGTCGAGGAGCTCGTGTGGACGCGAGTTGGCAATCGTTGCGTGACCGTGTCAGTACCATCAATTCAGACAGTGATAGCTTCAGTGTGGATGGCCAATGGGCGACGCAATGGTATCCGCACATCATCCGTGCGCGTTTACGCTATGAATCAGTGGAGAAAGTCGAAGGCCAGCAAGTGTTAGAGCAATTTTCCTTGGGCGGTTTACATAATTTGTCGGGGTATCCGGCAAATTATTTATTCGGTTCTCAAGTTAAATTTGGCAGTATGGTGTATCTCTACCAAGTGACCAATGAAAAGTTTAGTGTGTTCAATGCCCCGTTTTACTTGGGAGCTTCACTGGAACGCGGTCAGGTCGAAGATAGTCGTTTTGGTACCAATTTATTGCCTCTGAGGGATGATTGGATTTGGGCGGGTAGTGTGTTTGCTGGCTGGGATAGCCCGTTAGGACCATTGTATTTAGGGTATGGTCAAGCTGAGGCTGATTTTCAAGACAAGCCTTATCGGTTCTATTTATCGTTAGGCCAATTATTTTAAGCAGGTTTTTTCATGGTCACAGAAGCAATATTGGCAATCGATCAGGGGACTTCGTCGAGTCGTGCTATGGTGTTTGCTGCCGATGGCAGTTTGCTGCTGCAAGCGCAGCAAGAGATTGATTGCTACTACCCTGAGGAAGGCTGGGTGGAGCAAGATCCAGAACAAATTTGGCTCTCAGTGCTGACCGTCTGTCGAGAAGTATTGCAACAAGCCAAATTGCAGCAGATACAGATCAAAGGCATTGGCATCACCAACCAACGAGAAACGACTGTCGTTTGGCGAAGGGATAATTTTGAAACGATTTACCCAGCCATCGTTTGGCAAGATCGCAGAACAGCCGAAACCTGTGAAGGCCTGAAAGCGGCTGGAGCAGAGGCCATGGTGCGCGCAAAAACCGGGCTTTGTCTGGATCCGTATTTCTCTGCGGCCAAATTGCAATGGATTTTACAACAACATCCCGACATCGATGCCAAAGATCTGGCGTTTGGTACCATCGATAGTTTCATTTTATGGCGGCTAACCTTGGGGCAGAAGCATGCCACGGATACGACTAATGCTAGTCGCACTGCGCTTTTTAATATCCAAAGTTTAACTTGGGATGCTGAATTGTTGGCCCTTTTCAACATTCCTGCTGAGGTACTGCCCGTGGTGCAGCAAAGTGCTGATGACTATGGCACGACTGCCGCGAGGTGGTTTGATGAAGAAATCCCAATTTTGGCGTTAGTGGGCGATCAACAAGCCGCCGCGATTGGTCAGGGCTGTGTGCGGGCAGGTGGTTTGAAAAGTACTTACGGCACCGGTTGTTTTGCCCTGTTAAATACTGGAGAGCAATGTTTAACCTCGCAACATCAGTTATTGACCACCATCGCCAGTACCGTGCAAGGGCAAACGCAATACGCGCTCGAAGGGACTATTTTTGTCGCAGGTGCTGCGATTAAATGGTTGCGTGATCAATTAGGCGTCATTAGCCAAGCTGCAGAGACCGAGCATTTAGCCGCCAGTCTGCCCGATAATGGCGGCGTGTATTTGGTTCCCGCTTTTACAGGATTGGCAGCCCCCTATTGGCGTTCCGATCTGCGTGCAAGTCTATCCGGCTTAACCTTTGGTTGTGGCAAAGCGCATTTGGCCCGCGCAGCCCTCGAAGCTGTGGTCTACCAAACGGCGGATTTATTAACCGCCATGAAAGCGGATGGAGCCCCCATCGAAACTTTACAGATTGATGGCGGCATGGTGAATAACGCTTGGTTTTGTCAGTACTTAGCTGATGTGCTGGCGCTTGATGTCATGCGACCGCTGCAAACCGAAACAACTGCGTTTGGTGCGGCATTATTGGCAGGGATCCAGTTAACTTGGTATCGCGATTTAGCGGCGCTGCCTTCTCTAGTGCGTGCTGAATCTTGGTTCCGTCCCAAGATGCCTGCAGCACAACGTGAGCTGGTTTTACAAGGGTGGCAGCAAGCCCTGCAACGTTTGTTGGCGGCTTCTTGATGTTGGTCAAATATCTGCAGCAAATTGCCAATGGCAAACCGGTGAATTATCAAAAAATGTTAGGGTTGTTACCGCCCGCATTTTATCAACAGCGGAATCAGATTTTTAAAGTCCGTTCGAGTGGTGCTGGCAAATGGCAAGTACAAGTCGCCGATCCCGCACTGTTTGCGGCGTTAGTTGCCAGTGCCAATCAACCGAAAGATCGCATTACTGCCAGTCTGCAGGGTGATTCTCATCGCGCGATCACTTCGCACAGTTACCTGTTGCTGTATCATCAACAAGCGCCTTTGCCGCGGCCCGACTTGGTGTTGTGCCATGGCCAAAATGACGGTGCCGTGGCGATTAGTTATGGTTTTGTCGCCAAACCACAGTTGGTGTTGATTGAAAATGAAGAGAATTTTTTTCGCTATCAGCAAGTGTTGCAATTGGGTCAGCAGATGCAAGCGCAACATTGGGACCTCAATCGGGTGGATGTGGCACTTGCCAGCGGTTCGCGCATTGGCTCAGCTTTGTTGCAGCAGTTCTTGATGCAGTATGAGCAAATTTGGTGTGCATTCGATTTCGATGCGGCGGCGTTGGAACTTTATGATCATCTGGCAAAGCGCTATGGCGACAAGTTGCGTTTTTTAGCCCCGCCCGATCTGCAACCTTGGTATAGCAAGTTCCAAGCGTCAGTGAAATCGGTCGAGCAACTCAATAAAGCGATGGCGCTCGCTCAGCAACATGAATTGCATGGACTGGCCGAGGCATTTCGCCAAACTAGACACTTTCTCGAACAAGAGGTGTTGTTGGAATTGCCATAAGGCTGTATATTAATCCAGTGCTTCTGGAGTTGCATCATGGCTCATATCACGCTTGCCCCCGATTATTATTTATCGCATTTCTTGCACTTCTTGCAAGATATTCGCGTCCGTTATGCTGCGGTGTTACAGCCGGAACATGTTGAATTTATGACGGATTTTCTGCGCTTATCGACGGCAAGCCAAAAGTTATGGCTCAGAATGCTCAATCGCAAAGGCCAAGTGTTTGCACTGGCAGATTTGAAATACGATGAGATCGGGGATGTTGATAGTGCTGTCCGTGAGCTCTTTGCTGCGCAGTTTGTGGCTGAACCAAATTCTCCTGCGGATTGGCAAGATTGGTTAATGCGCGCCAATAAAGAACGCTTGTGGCAATTATTGCAGAACCTTGCCAGTCCGACTCTGGCATCAACTGGCGCAAATGCATTGTCTGAGTCCAAGCCAATCGCTGATTTAAAACAATTAGGTTTGAAGCAGTCATCCAGCAAATCAGCATTACAGCAGGCCGTGGTTGAACTTCATCTGCTCAGTACCAGAGCCTTATTACAGCTAGAACCAATGATTGCGATGCGTCGGCTCGATCCATTGCAATATTTGTTGTTTTTGTATTTTGGTCGCTTCGAACAAAATTTGCAGGCTTTCACCTTGCGAGATCTGGGAGTGATTAAAACTGGCGGATTAAAAACCAGTTATCAAGCCAGATATCTGGATGCAGCAACAGCCCACCACGCTTATTTTTATGTGCGCTTGCAAGCGCAGTGGCGCGAGCATGCGCCCAAAAAAGGGCAGAACCGAGATCTGGCCGACCTGCAAAATTATTGGCAGCAAATGCCCACCTGGCCAGAACCTTTGGATGAAAAAACTCACCAAAAGCGGGAGCGTCTGTTGTATGAATTTGGCCTCGCGGCGGAACGGTTAAAAGAGTTCACACTCTCCGCGGATTTTTATCGCGCCAGTGCAAGCTTTCCTGCTTCAGAACGGTTAGTGCGGATTTACCAACAGACTCAGCAACAGGATCTGTTGGTGGCTCAGTTACAACAGATGATTGACAACCCAAGCTGCGATGATGAACTTTGGTTTGCAAGAGACGTTGCTGCTAGGCATGGCAAAGAACGGCGCGTCACCGATCTAACTTTATGGTTGCAACAAGCGCAAACACTTCGCCTCGATGAGATGTATTTGGGCAATACCGAGCAAGGGGCAGTGGCTTATTATCAAGCGCAAGGGATGCAAGCATGGCATGTCGAGAATGAATTATGGCTCGCCCTGTTTGGCTTACTGTTTTGGCAGGAATTGTTTGAAGCCGAAACGAGCGCCATTTTTAATGAATTCGAAAGGCGTCCACGCAATCTGACCAGCCCCGACTTTTACCAGACTCATCAAGCCGCCATTGAAGACAAATTGAGTTTACTGGTGCAGCAACCTGCAAAGTGTTTACAGCTGCTCTTAAAAAACTTGGCGGCTCATCATGGCAAATTCAATGCAATTTTTCGCTGGCATTCTGAGCTCACCGCTTGGTTGACGCCATTATTGCAACTGGCGCCAGCCGATGGACTTGCCAGCTTATTAAGGCTCATGGCGAAAGATTTTCGTCATCATTGCAGTGGTTTTCCCGACTTGATGGTGGTCAGCGAGCAAGGTCTGCAATTTATCGAATTAAAAGCGGCAGGCGATAGTTTAAGGCGTCATCAATTGAGCCGCTTGCGCACTATGCAAGCTTTAGGCTTTGCTGTTTCTCTGCATAAAGTGCAATGGTGGATAGATCCAGCACGTATTTACGCGGTGGTTGATGTAGAAACTACCGGTGGCACCGCTGATAAAGATCGCATGACGGAAATTGCAATTGTGAAGGTGCAAAATGGTCAAATCATTGATACTTTCAGTACCTTAGTCAACCCGATGCGCACAATTCCAGCCTTTATCTCTCGCCTGACCGGGATTTCACAAGCAATGGTCGCCAGTGCGCCAACCTTTGCTGAGATTGCGCCCACAGTGGACAATTTTCTCAAGGGCTGTCTGTTTGTTGCCCATAATGCTAAGTTTGATTATGGCTTTGTGCGGGCGGAATTGGAGCGGGCAGGCATTGAGTTTTCATCACCACAGCTTTGTACCGTGGTTGCTGCAAGGCGATATTTCCCAAAGTTGAGTGCTTATGGTTTGGCGGCGCTTTGTCAGCACTTTGCGATCCCATTAAACAATCACCATCGTGCCTTGGCAGATGCTGAGGCGACCGCACAATTGCTGATGCTGATTAATGCCAAACGCTTGGCTGAATTCGATGACACCCAAGTGCAACCAAGCAATGATGAAGAGTGAGCCTTGGGTCAAGCGAAAACCCGGCCCTCAACAACAAAGCCCGAAACAACTGAGCCCAAACAACTGAGCCCAAAAGCGCAAAGTTGCAAACACCAAAGTGCCAAAAAACACCAAAGTTCCACCCCAGCAGCAACACAGCAAGCAGTGACTAATCGTTGCGAAACCAGCCGGCAATACTAAAACGCAGGTCGAGCGCAGGCTTCACTTCATGTGGGAAGCGCTCACTTTCAAACATCACTAAAGTGCCCGCCGTTGGTTGCACTTGCTGCAACCATTGGTCGTTTTCATCATAAATCACTAATTCCCCACCTTGGGCCACCGTATTCAAATAACACACAGTGGTCAGCACTCGATTCGAGCGTCCTTTGAACGCATCCAGATGTTTGCGATAAAAATCGCCTTGCTGATATCGCGCATAGTGGCATTCATAGTGGGTGAGGCCTAAAAAACAGCGACGATTCACTTGCTGTTGCAGCGCGTCTAGCCGAGCAAGGTAGTGCTGCTGCGCCAACGTGCTGCCATCTAACCACAAGGTATGGTCGCGACGGATCTCATTCTGATGACGAAATTGCTGCTGGCGGCCGATCCCTGCTGGTTGCAGTGCATTGGATTGGCTGACCTCAGTCAACAATGCTTCGCATAAAGACGCCGGGATGGCGTTAGCTATAATGGCCAAGCCATGCTGATAAAACTGTGCCATGGCATCTTCCAGCCATGGCAACAACTCAGGGGATCCGGTGGCAGTCATCGACATTCCTCAATTCTTTTGCGCTTTGTACAAACTCGGCGCGGATCTGTCAATCACTTGCTTGAACATTCTGGCGTCTGCTTGATCCGTGACAATGAGCTGTCGTGATCTTGCTGCGAAGCCTGCGGTTCAATCCCGGTAAAACTCATGTTTTAGTAGCGATAAAATGCCGCCTTTTTCAGCAAAGTCGTTGCATTGATTTTGCCACTGACACATTGATTGATGTCACTTTTATTGATCACCCAATAAAAATCTTGGCCCTCGCGGCCACGGGTCGAAAGTTGTAATGCGACAAACTCTTGCTCTTTTAACTCGCGCAAACTGGCGCCAAAGTCGCATAAAGTGGCGGCCAGTTGGCTACCGACTTGGCTAATTAACGCTTGTTGCTGTTGCTCTGCAGCTTTTTGTTGCTCGGCTCTTTTTTGCTTGAGTTCATTGTCCTTAGCATTGAATTTATTGCTAATGTCGGTAATTTGCTTTTGCAAACTGGCTTGACGCTCATTCAACACTTTTAATTGCTGTTGTTGTTCTGCTGGCAGTTTGCTTACTTTTTGTGAGAATTCGATATCAGTTTTTTCGCGTTCAACATCGCGTAAATCCCGTTCCAGATCACGTTTTTGTTCTCTTAAATCCCGCAACTGCTCGCGCATTTGTTGCTGTTGCTCGGCGGCGATTTCGGCAAAGCTGTCTGCTTGTTCACTCATATCCGCAAAGGTTTCTTCATCAAATTGCATTTCGACACGCACATCAGCCGCAATCGCATGGGCATCAGCCACTATCTCAGCGAGTTCAGCTTCGTTCATCCCTGCTTGGGGCGGCAATGGTGGCAACGCTAAAAAATGACTATACCCACGTTGGGCACTGGCTTTAAAAAATACCCCTTGCCCCAAAATGTAATGATGTTCTAGGCGCCCAATCCCTTGGTTTTTCTCACTGGCCAACGATTTTTGTAAAATCCCCTGCAGAATGTCGAGATTTTGTCTTAGTTTCGGATCTACAGTATTGCCAGTGCTATTGCTCGTTTGCGCCAAGCAAACATGGGCGCTTGCCAGATACAAGCTGCTGAGAACCACTGCGGTTTTTGTCATTTTTGTCAGAAAATTATGCATCACATGCTCCAGTTATTGATTGCGACGACCTGCGGCACTAGGGCTAAAATCCAAACTCGCTTGTTGCGGCTGGGCGTGATCTTGCCAGTATTGCCAATCTGCTTGTCGTTGTTGATTGAGATATTCCACTAATTCCAGCATGTCCGTCCGGCGAGCCTTTTGTTCGGTTTCCGTTAAATAGTCTTTTAACATGACCAGCTGGGCATTTTGTTGTTGTTGCTGCAACAGTAAAGTTTGTTGCAGATATTGTTGTTGTTCGGTTTTATAAGTGGCGAGCATTGTTGCCACTTGGTGTTCAACTTGCGCGGGCGAATGTGAGCCCCAGCTCAAGGTAAGCCCGTTGGCATGGCTTTGTAGTTGTAAGGGGGACAGACTAATCAGCAAAGCGAGTGCCGACATGCCCACACTCAGTTGTGGCCACCAGCGGAATTGACTTGGCCGCCGCCCCCAGTGCTTTTGGAATAGTTGCGATGTGTTGATTTCTGGAATAGCGGCATAATTTGGCTGTCGAGCCAACTGTTGTAATAACAGTGCTGTCTCGAACCTATCCAGCCAAAGTGAGTCTGCGGCGAGTGCTTGTCTGCACTCGGCGTCAGTCAATTGACCCGCTTGCCAATTCGCAAAGATCTGTTCGTTATTGGACATTATGAGCCTCCAACTGCGCTTTTAATTTATCTAAAGCGGCATAAAAACGGGATTTTACCGTGTTGCTTGAAAGTGCCAATTGCGTGGCAATTTCATCAAAAGTGAATTGCTGATAAAACCGAAGTTCAACGATCAACCGTTGTTCCGGTGGTAAACCCCGCAGTTGCTGTTGTACTAGTTGTCCAGTTTGCTCTGTTTCAAGTTGTGCTTCATGCCATTGACTCTCACAACTGCTGGGTTCTGCCACTTCACTCAAATCTGCGGTTGGTTTGCGCTGCCTCAGCATATCCATCGCTCGATAATTAGCGATGCCAAACAACCAAGTCTTGAAGCTGCTGTCGCCCCGAAATTGCGCCAAATTGCGACACAACACCATGAGGACATCTTGCAGTAAATCTCTGGCATCATCGGGGTTCCCCAACAAGCGCAAACTGTAGTAATAAAGCATGGATTGATAGCGACCGACGAGCTGATGCCAAGCTCGTTCATCGCCTGCCAAGGCTTTATTGATTAATGATTCATCACTGCGTTGGAACACGTTATCGCTATCTCCCCAATTTGATAGCAGTTGGTCGAAAGCAATCTAGAAAAAGTTTGCCTGCGCAGCTAAAAATTTGAAAATTATTTTATCTTTTTGAAATCAATCAATTTAATGACTGGGTTTCATTCAAGTTTATGCCAAATGCCTCTGCATGAAAGGAGCAAAGCAATCCGTTATTGGCTCGTTGCCGTATAAAAATTTAGAGTTCAGTGAATGAGAGTAACATGATGAAATATGGTGCCACTATTGCCGCTGCGATTTTAGGGATATTGGGCTTGTCGGGCTGTAGCCAATCGGTGGATGATTATCAAAAAATCACGCCAACCCTTCAGTTATCGCAATTTTTCCAAGGGAAAAGCCAAGCCTATGGCGTGATGCACAATTGGCGTGGTCAACAGCAGTTACATTTCACCGCAGATCTTTGTGGCCAGTGGCAGCAGAATCGCGGTGATTTGTACGAAATTTTTCAATTCAGTGATGGGCGGATTGACAAAAGACACTGGCAATTAACCGTTGCTGATGATGGTTCAGTGACAGGCATTGCAGAAGATGTCGTGGGGCAAGCCACAGGGAAACTCGCGGGCAATACTTTGTATTGGCATTACACTTTACGCATCCCTTCCGAAGATGATTACATTGATGTTGAAGTGAAAGATTGGTTATATCTAGTCAGTCCTAGCCAATTAATTAATCGCTCGACCTTACATAAATTTGGCTTGGAAGTTGGTCAATTAACTTTAGGTATTGAGCAACGCGACGCCAATGCCAATTGCGCTGAGTTTATTAAAACTTATCAACAAACTGAGCGCACCATTCCGTTAGTGCCAACCAAGTAAGCAGTGATGTTCTACGAGTCTGTGGTGTTCAGCTAAACACCACAGAGTTAAACTTTACTGCTAACTGCGATTTTCCATCGATTCGAGCTCGATGTTGATGGCATTGCATGAAATCTGAATTTCATACAAGGATACGGTCAGGCTAAACACCAGGGCCGCTAAGCTCGCACCAAAACACCATTTTCCCGCAAGTTCCCAAGCCATAAACAAACAAAACATCGATAAAGTACAGAGTAAAAAGCTAATCACGCCCCAGCGCTGCATCGAACGGATTAGCACAATCCGTTGGCGCAAGTTTTCAATCTGACGTTTTGCCAAATCACGAACTTGATCCCCTTCGCGGTGATTTAATTGCCGAATCAATTGAGCCAACACCAAAAAGCGATTAGTGTAGGCGAGGAGTAGTAATGAGATCGCCGGAAACAATAAAGCGGGTGTAGTTATCGTCATCATCGAAACAATCCTGCGTGATCATGCAAAAATGCGTTGCACGGTTTTGCGGCAAATGCTACTAATTTCCAACAAAAAAGTAATAGCTCGGTAGTGAACCGTTAATCAGTCCCTGTAATGGCGATTTATTAACAAGTTCCAGCGCCTATTACACCCAATTCAGCTCAAAATATCAAATTGAGGTTTACATGGCAGTCGATTTGTGGAGCGCAATGCTCACCTTGTTTCTGATCATGGATCCGCTTGGTAATTTACCCATTGTGGTGGCAATCCTAAAAGATTTAAAACCTGAACGCCGTCGCTTTGTGTTAGTTCGTGAATTGGTGCTATCGCTGATTATTCTGCTGCTATTCCTGTACGCGGGTCAAAGCTTCCTCAATTTGTTGGGAGTGAAAGAAGAAGCGGTCAGTATTGCTGGCGGTATAATCTTGTTTTTAATTGCCATTCGGATGATTTTCCCGCCACCTGGTGGTGTGGTTGGTTTGAAGGAAGGCGAAGAACCATTTTTGTTTCCACTTGCAGTGCCGATGATTGCCGGCCCTTCAATTTTGGCTGCGCTGATTTTATTAGCGAACCAGCAGCCGGGACAAATGATGGATTGGACATTAGCCTTGGTCGGGGCTTGGCTAATTAGTTCAGCAATTTTAATGTTTGCACCGCTGCTTCATCGAGTGCTCGGTGAGCGCGGTCTAACCGCAATGGAACGCTTAATGGGGATGATCCTCGTGATTATCGCAGTCCAGATGTTTTTAAATGGCATAGGCCATTATTTTAAGTGGAATTAATCAATGCACACTGCAGATCCGCAGCTCAGCCAAGCTGCTGAGCAACTGATTCAACAAGCGCAACAACAGTTAGAAGTTGCCCTGGTTGATTTTTCGGCCCAACTGCTGCAACAACACCAACAACAATTGCAGGCTGGGTTACACGATATTATTGCACAACAAACTGCACAGGTTCGTGCGCAGGCAACTGCAGCACAAGCCCAAGTCTCTGCATTAACTCAACAGTTATCTGATGCTGATGCCAGTGCTGTGGTCAGTGAGTTACAGCAACAATTAGCTGAGTCGGCATCGACTATTAGCCGCTTGAGTGCGCAATTAAAAGAACTTGAACAAGCGCAATCTCAGACCTCGGCTAAAGTTTCGCCATTGGAACAGCAACTTCGGCTGGCGCAAGATGAAAAGGAAGAGGCGCTTGCTGCGATGGAGCGTTTGGCTGTGCAACTCAAGCAGAGCCAAGACGAATTCCGCGCCGAGAAGATGCAAACGTTGGAGCTCACCCAGCGCCTCAGTAATTCTTCTGCCGATAATTCTGGTCAGCTTCAAGCCGCCAACCAACAAGTGGCTCAGTTAAGTGCACAATTACAACAGGCTTTAACTCAAAATACTGAATTGAATCAGACATTGGCGAAGTTAGAACAGCAGCACCAAACCGCATTAAAAGCAGCGCAAGCACAAGAGCAAAATCATGTGCAAGCCCTCGCGCAGTTGCAAGCGAGTTTAGCGGGTTCTGATGAGGCTCGTTCTGCTGAAATCAGTAAACTGCAAGCGGACCTCACTGAAATGACCGCGCAACAGCAAAAACTGTTGAGTGAGCTCAACGCAGAACAAGCCGCGCGGACAGCATTAGCGGATGTGAATGCGGAACAAGCGCAAGCTTTGGCTGATTTGCAGCAAGCTATTGAGAAATCTAACGAAAACAACGGTTTGCAAGGTAAGCAATTACAGCGCGTTAGCCAAGAGTTTGCTTCGCTTTCGACTGAGCATCAAACATTGCTGTCAGCTTACCAAGAGCAAGGGCGTCAAAGCCAAGGCATTCAAGCTGAATTGACACAGGCCAAACAGCATATTGCGACGCTGCAGCAAATGACTGCCGAGTTAGAGCAAAAGTTGTTAGATTCTCAAGCCTTAGCGGACAACCAATTAAATCAATTGGTGGCGTTACAGCAGCAGTTCCAAATGACTATCGCGAACCAACAGCAACTGCAATCTCAGCTAGCCCAAGCTGAACAGCAACTGGTTCAACAGCAACAACAGGCCGAACAGCAAAAAGCACAGCTGCAACAACAGGCTGAACAGCAATTAAGTGCGGCTATTGCGCAGCAGCAAGGCTTACAAGCGCAGCAACAACAGCATTACACGCAAGAGTTAACTGAGTTACAACAGCAGTTGGCCAACACTGAGCAACAGTTTGCCAACCACAAACAACAAGCGATGAATGAGTTAAAAGAGAGTCAGACTCAGCTGGTTCAGTTAACAGCACAGTTCAATCAGCTGGTTGCCTCAGAGCAACAAACCAAAGCAGAGTTGGCGCAACGCAACGCAACATTGGCAGCTGTTGAACAAACAGCCGAGCAATATGCGGCACAACTTACTGGGCAGCAGCAAACCAATCAGCAATTAACTGCACATATCAGTGCTGTTGAGGCGCAATTACAGCAGCAACAAGCAAGCCTGAGCGCTTTGGAAGCTGAAAAAGCTGAACATGCGGCTACTTTACATAAACTGGAAAGCCAGCTATTCCGTGCTCAGTCTCGCAGTCAAGCGCTGGAAGAGCGGCAACAAAGTGAAGCAGATCTGTCGCGTGAGACCATCCGGGAATTACGCATGCAGTTACAAGCGCAGCAAGAAGCTTCCCAAGCGTCTATTCAACAGCTTGAACAACAAGTGACCGAATACCGCTTGAAGTTTGACTACGCGCAAAAGCAGTTACAAAGCCGTTGAGGCTAGTTTCAGTATGCCGCCTTGTGTATCATGGCGGCATCTGTCATTTTTGGCACAGTCTATTCTGTGAATTAACTTGTTATGAGCAATAAAGCCAATAACTTTCAGCAAATGCGGGAATTGTCTTTTTATCAGCAAGCAGCCATCGCTGCGACACTGTTAGAGAGAATGTTGCCGAATTACCAGTTATTTAGTGAAGTGACTTCTTTTGGTGATGCAGCCTTGCCTCGCCATGTCCTTGATTTAGTCTGGGAATGGTTGCAAGTTCGTCGGGCCAAAATAAATTTCGAACGCTTACAAGACGAATTAGAGCTTATTACGCCTGAAGTGAGTCATTTCGATATGTTCGGTGTTTATCCGGCTGTGGATACCATGACTGCTTTAGATTCTATGCTTAATGGTATTTCGGGCCAAGATGCCACTGAATTTGTCAATGTGGCGAAGATCTCCCAAGCTTCAGTTGCGCGGTTGATTGAATACAGCTCGGAAGATTTAGCGATTAGTTCTGAAGCTGAATTAAAAAAACTAGTGCGTGAGCATGAGTTGATGGCCTATGAAATGGCTTGCTTAAGCGAAATCATTGCTATGGTCGCCGAGATGCCCAACTTTAGCCGAGCAGAAATTCAACAGTTGAAAGCTTGGGTGCAGGAACAAGGTGTGACTAACTTGGGTATGGAACTGCAGAGCGACAGTGCGTCTTAGCACTGTCGAAACTATCTGCGGAGCTGCATGATTGATGCGGTTTCAAAGGCAATCGTGGAGTGGCTATTGTGGTTCTGCAGCGAGCCGTTGGCATAAACGATAAGCCAATTGCCCTGCAATTTTCTCTTTAATGATGCGCCAATTATTGGGTAAAGCACTCGCGGCCAATTCTTTTTCACATTCAATGTAAATCAACGCATCCGGACTTAACCAGCCTTGTTCGAGCAACTGGCAACAGGGTGACACTAAGTTGTTGCGAAACGGCGGATCAATAAACACTAAATCGAAAGTCTGAGTGGGTGGTTTCGCTAAAAATTGTAGCGTGTCGACCTGTAGTACTTGCGCATTGTCACATTTTAAGGTTTGCAGGTGCTTATTCAGTTGTTTCGCGGCTTGAGTGTCCATCTCTAGCAACAAAGCAGAGCTTGCATGACGAGACAAAGCTTCGAGCGCCAAACTGCCGCTGCCACTAAAGCAATCTAAAACGCGCTTGCCATGAATATCCTGCATCAACCAATTAAATAAGGTTTCTTTGACTCTGTCTGTTGTTGGACGAAGCCCAAGTACATCTAAAACCGGTAATTTACGTCCTTTCCATTGACCACTGATAATGCGCACGACACCCGGGCCACCATGTTGTGGCTGAACATTCTTTGCAACTGAAGGACGACTAGATTTCATTCGGTGTTTATGCCTAGTAAATAAAGATGGTAGTATATCCGTTGATTTTACCTGAGTTTCGACAATCTGACAGCGAACCCTATGACTAAACCTAATAAACTATTTTCTTGGCTTGGCTTTGGCAAAAAATCTGAGGCTGAAGCAGCGAACGCCGAACCGACGAAAGAGACAATTTCGGCAACTCCAGAGAGTCCTCAAACAGAGTCAGTGACAGTCTCTTCAGCTGTGTCTGAGCCTACTGTTCCTGCTGCTGAGCTTGAAGTGGCACAACCTACAGCTGCAACTCTTGAATCGTCGGTGCCATCTGCGCCATTACCAACGGCTGATGCCGATTCTCAGGTGACGACAGCTGCTCAAGTTGCTGAGCAGGCAGAAACGCTGGCCCCAGAGAAAAAACTGGGTTTCTTTGCGCGCTTGAAGCAAGGCCTTGCTAAAACGAGTCAAAATTTAGGGAATGGCTTGGCGAGTCTGTTTCTCGGTAAAAAAATCGATGACGAGCTGTATGAAGAATTAGAAACCCAGCTATTGATGGCTGACGTGGGCGTTGAAACGACGCAAAAATTAATTAAACAATTGATAGCGCATGCGGATCGCAAACAGCTGAAAGATGCCGATAGTTTGTATGAAAAATTACAAGCAGAAATGGCGTTATTACTGGATAAAGTCGAGCAGCCGCTGCAAATCAACAATGCGGACGGCCCTTATGTGATTTTGATGGTCGGCGTCAATGGGGTTGGCAAAACGACCACGATTGGCAAATTGGCCCAGCAGTTTAAGCAGCAAGGGAAGTCAGTGATGCTTGCGGCAGGCGATACCTTCCGTGCTGCAGCGGTTGAACAGTTGCAGGTTTGGGGTGAACGCAATCAAATCCCTGTGATTGCCCAACATACCGGTGCTGATAGTGCCTCAGTGATTTTTGATGCTTACCAAGCAGCAAAAGCGCGCAAAGTCGATGTGTTAATTGCTGATACGGCGGGGCGTTTGCAAAATAAAGCGCATTTGATGGAAGAGCTGAAAAAGATAGTCCGCGTCATGAAGAAAATTGATGAAGCTGCGCCCCATGAAGTGATGCTGACGTTAGACGCAGGCACTGGCCAAAACGCCCTCAGTCAAGCCAAATTATTCCATGAAGCAGTGCAATTGACTGGTATCAGCCTGACGAAGTTAGATGGCACAGCTAAAGGTGGAGTTATTTTTGCAATTGCTGACCAATTTTCATTACCAATCAGGTACATTGGTGTCGGTGAAGGTATTGATGATTTGCGCGTATTCCATAGTCAGGATTTTATTCGCGCCTTGTTTAATAAGGAATTCTAAGCATGCTGCGTTTTGATCAAGTCAGCAAAGGCTATCCGGGTGGCTTTGTCGCTTTGGATAAAGTCAGTTTTGAACTGCAAAAAGGCGAAATGGCGTTTTTAACGGGTCATTCCGGTGCGGGGAAAAGTACATTGCTGCGCCTGATCAGTTTGATTGAGCGTCCGTCCGCTGGCCAAGTGATCGTCAATGGCGTGGATTTAGCCGATGTTAAAGTCAAACAAATCCCCTATATGCGCCGCGATATTGGCATGATCTTTCAGGACCACCGTTTGCTGGCGAGTCACACGGTCTTCGATAATGTGGCATTACCGCTGGTTATTGAAGGTTTTACAGGCCGTGAAATGGCAAAACGCGTACATGCAGCTTTAGATCAAGTCGGCCTTTTAGATAAAGCTCGGTGTTATCCCGCGACACTTTCCGGTGGGGAAGCGCAGCGCGTCGGTATCGCCCGTGCAGTTGTCAATAAGCCGCCGTTACTCTTGGCCGATGAGCCTACCGGTAATTTAGACCCAGACTTATCGAAAGATATTATGCGAGTGTTTGAGGCCTTCAACCAGGCTGGTGTCTCTGTGCTAATTGCCAGCCATGATTTAAGTTTAATTGCCCGCATGCGTTATCGCACTATGACTCTTAAGAGTGGGCGGATGATCAATGATGGGTTATTGCATGCGGAGGCCCAAGCATGAGTATGTTGCTATCAGGCCGTGCCGTGGGCGCGAGCGCAGCAAAATTGACGCCGTGGCAAAAATTTGTCAGTGCCATCCTCACGCATGCCCGTCAGGCAATCAGCAGTTTAGGCGAGTTATGGCGCACGCCAATTTGGGCTTTAGTGACTGTGGCTGTGCTGGGTGTCAGCATGACATTACCGGCAACCTTACATTTGCTGGTAAAGAATGTGAAACAGGTCAGTCGCAGCTACGATCAATCGTTCGAGATTAGTTTGTTTTTGAAAAAAGAAGCCACCCCCAAAGATATCGCAGCGTTCGTCACCATTTTGCAAGGTGAGCCAGATATTGCCAAAGTGCGTTTGATTGATAAAGCGGCGGGGATGGCTGAATTTAAACAGCAATCAGGGTTTGGTGAAGCGATCCAGTTTTTAGATCAAAATCCATTGCCGGATGTGGTCGTCGTCACGCCAAAACAAAATGTACCCGCCGAGGCGGAAGCGCTATTGCGCAAGCTGGAAAAAGAACGATTTGTTGACCTTGCTAAACTGGATATTACTTGGCTAGAACGATTGGCTGCGTTAATGCTGTTATTACAACAAGCGGTGTATACCATTGCCGTTCTATTGTTATGCGCTGCGTTGTTGGTGATTGGCAATACCATTCGCTTGCTGATTATGGACAAAAAAGCTGAGATCGAAGTGATGAAGTTGGTGGGCGCAACCGATGCCTTTATTCAACGGCCATTTTTATACACCGGCATTTGGTTGGGTATTTTTGGTGGCTTTTTGGCATTTTTAGTCATTGAGTTCATGATTTTATGGCTGCGAGAAGCAATTGCCAAGGTGACTCAGCTTTACCAAAGCGACTTTATGATCAACTCATTATCACTGTCTGAATTTGGTATTTTGATGGCGATAGGGATTGGTTTAGGCCTGACCGGTTCATTTTTAGCGGTCAGAAGTCATATTAAAGCGATTGAGCCTTAACACTGCAGGCGGGACATTAAAAAGCCAGTCGAAGATGACTGGCTTTTTTTATGGCAAAAATCGGCAGTTTCAGGCCTCTGTTTCTTGCATCAAGCCATGAGCCCAATCGATGCATGACAAATATTCGTTATGGAGATCCATTTCTTTTCCAAATAGTTCCGTACAGAGCTGATTCTGTAGTTCCCAATCACCAAATTCATAGGCTTTGGTCAAACGCAGGTAAGCTCCTAAGTTGCCTTTGCCATCCAGTAATGCCTCTTTGATTTCCGGTAAAATCGGTAAATCATCGAGTAAGTTCATCAGCGGTTGCTCCAATAATGCATCCACCAGCGAAAATAGACCGGCAAGAAATGCGGCAGGGGGATTTTCTGGATCGCCTCTTAACGCGGCCAACCGATCGCAAAATCGTCCCCGGACAATTGACATATTGAGCAGTTCGTTCGGTCCACCTTCACTTAAATTGGCTAACGCGAGAAGGGCGATAAACTTTTTAAGTTCGGCTTCCCCCATATAGATCATGGCATGTTTCAGTGAGCCAATCGCTTTTTCTCGGGCAAAACTGGCGCTGTTTACAAAACGCAGCAGCTTGTATGACAACCCTAAATCACGCTCAACAATGGCCGATAGTTGGACAAAATCTAAATTCACCTTGCTGGATTCGGCAATCAGCATCAACAGGTTCAGCTTGCTACTGGGGATCTTTTTATGTTTTAACATTTCCGGACGAGCAAAGAAGTAACCTTGGAATAAAGTAAATCCTAATTGCTTTAACTTGGTGAACTCTTCCGCTGTTTCAACTTTTTCAGCCAATAACGTGACAGCATGATGGCCAATTCGAGACACATATTTACTGATCTGCAGGATATTAAACTGGCGAACATCGACTTTAATCACACTGACATAAGGCAGGAAAATGTCCCACTTCGGATCGAAATCATGATCATCAAGCGCCAATTTATACCCCATTCGATGGAGCTCACGACATGCTGCTAAGAGTTC
>JACCEA011655887.1_pt1 | contig 48665 bp, 34 predicted proteins | sample 7449851 | NCBI WGS metagenome assembly JACCEA01 (sample SAMN15323453, study PRJNA562643) | freshwater metagenome | isolation source: river surface water | place: USA:Blue River Watershed | collected 2017-08-18 | reverse complement strand
ATAGTGCGAAGCGACTATATAGCGAACCGTCTCAAGAAATTGGGGCGGTTTTTTTTATGGATTGTCTAGTCGGGGCGAATTAAAAGTTGGGGCAAATTGCAATTCGCCCCAACTTTTAATTCGCCCCGATTATCCACTAAATTTTTACTTTATCCTCAAAATAAATAGCTTTAACTAATAATTCTATCATATATGGTTGAATCAAGTAAATTCGTTTTATAAAATTTATAACTATGAAAAAAATCATTCTATTAGTAGCACTTGCTTTTGTAGCAAACGTAACAAATGCACAAACTGTTAAAGAAATCACAACCAAATACTATGAAGTTATTGGTGGACAAAATTGGGAAAAAGTAAAAAGCATGCAAATGTTTGCAAACGTAGATAATAGCGGAATGAAGATTCCAGTAGAAGTTGTTATGATGTCAGATGGAAGAATGTACACACGTTTTGAAGTTCAAGGAATGAAATTCACACAAGGTGCATTTGATGGTGAAACAAGCTGGAGTACAAATTTTATGACTCAAAAAGCTGAAAAATCAGAATCAGATGATACTGAAAATACTAAAAGAAGCGCAAAAGAATTCCCAAATGCTTTGTTATCAGCAGAAAAATTAGGCTATAAAACTACTTTAGAAGGTATTGAAAAAATTGATGGAGTTGAATGTTATAAAATCAAAGTAGAGAAAAAAACAATGCTTTCTGAAGGAAAAGAAGTACCAAATATTGAATACTATTACATCGACAAAGAAACGTATGTTCCAATTATGACTGAAACTGAAATTCAATCTGGTGAAATGAAAGGGAAAATCGCTCAAACGAAATACAGTGATTATCAAGAAGTAAATGGTGTGTTCATTGCTTTTTCGCAGACAAGTGGAATTAAAGACGGAATGTCTCAAGCGATTACATTTGATAAAGTTTTAATCAACAGCACTATTGACGAAGCTGGATTCAAGTTTCCAAAATAATTCTCACTAAGATTATTTAATCTAAAATTTACAACAATGAAAAGACAACTTTTTGCTTGTTTAGCTTTGCTATTGCTTCAAAATGCGAATGCTCAAACTACAGGCACAGTTATTAATGCTTCTGAATATTTTGGTGATTTAAAAGCAAGACATATTGGTCCAGCTTTAATGAGTGGGCGAATTTCGGATATTGAAAATCATCCTAAAAATTCCAATATCGTTTACATAGGTGCTGCAGGTGGTGGGGTATGGAAATCAAATGATGGTGGGGTGAAATTCACTTCAATTTTTGATGATTATTGTCAATCTATTGGCGCAGTATCTATTGACCCGAGCGACCCTGATAATACAATTTGGGTTGGAACAGGTGAAGTTTGGACACGAAATAGTGTCTCGATGGGTGACGGAATTTACAAATCAACTGACGGTGGAAAAAGCTGGAATAAAATGGGTTTGGAAAAATCCGACCGCATTGCTTCTATTCAAATTGACCCAAAAAATCCGAATACCGTTTATGTTGGAGTGTTAGGTGCTTTGTGGGGAGATAGTCAACAAAGAGGCGTTTACAAAACTACCGATGGTGGAAAAACGTGGAATAAAATTCTATACGTAAACGAAAAAACAGGTTGTTCTGAACTTGTAATTGACCCAATGAATTCTTCCGTTTTATATGCTTCATTCTGGGAGTTTAGAAGAACTGCTTTTTCTTTCAATTCAGGTGGAATGAACAGTGCACTTTATAAAAGCACAGACGGCGGTAAGACTTGGAATAAAATACATACTGGCTTTCCAGCAGGGCAATTGGGACGAATTGCTGTAACAATTGCTCCTTCAAATCCTGCTATCGTTTATGCTGTAATAGAATCGGAGAAACCTGAAAATAAAGGAATTTATCGTTCAGAAGATGGTGGTGCAACTTGGAAATTTTTAAATGGCGATTTTGGTTTAACAGTTCGTCCTTTTTACTTCTCAAAAATTGTAGTTGACCCGAAAAATCCAGATGTGGTTGTGAAAGCAGGTTTATTTGGTTCAATTAGTCGCGATGGTGGAAAAACATTCAAAAACTTAGGTGCAATGCATCCCGACATTCACGACATTTCCTTTGACCCTAATAATTCAGATAAAGTTTTCGTTGCAACGGACGGTGGTCTATACAGAAGTTTAAATGGTGGGACTACTATGGAAATAATTGAAAATCTTCCTGTTAGCCAGTTCTATCACGTGAGTGCTGACAATCAAGAGCCTTATAACGTTTATGGAGGTTTGCAAGACAACAATTCTTGGTTTGGACCATCTTCAAGTCCAGGAGGAATTGAAGCGAGAGATTGGAATTTAGTTGGTCAAGGTGACGGGTTTCGCGTGTTCCCTCACCCTACACAGCCACATATCGTTTACTCTGAAATGCAAGGTGCTGATGCAATTTGGCGCTACGACACAAAAGAACAACAGTTGAAAGTTATAAAACCTTTTCCTGTTCAAGGTGATCCAAAATTGCGCTTCAACTGGAATGCAGCCTTAACCACAAGTCCTCACAATCCCGATCGATTATTAGTTGGAAGTCAGTTTTTACACCTTTCAAACGACCGCGGAAACACTTGGACAAAAATTTCACCCGATTTAACAACAAATGATAAAACCAAAATGGGAGCTTCAGAATCTGGTGGTCTCTCTGTCGATAATTCAGGCGCTGAAAATCACTGTACAATCTTCACTATTGCAGAATCACCATTAAATGAAAAAGTGATTTGGGTTGGAACTGATGATGGTAATATCCAAGTGACGACTGACGGCGGAAAAACGTGGTCAAATGTTACTGCTAATGTAAAAGGTTTGCCATTAAATACCTGGTGTTATCACGTAGAAGCTAGTGTTTTCGGTGAAGGGATTGCTTATGCTGTTTTTGATGGTCATACTAAAAACGATTACAACGCATACATTTACAAAACTACTGATTACGGTAAAACTTGGAATTCAATTGTAACAAAAGACCTTCCTATTTTTGTGCGTAATATTCAAGAAGATTACAAGAATCCAAATCTGCTTTTCGCAGGAACTGAACTTGGACTTTATGTTACTCTTGACGGTGGTTTATCTTGGTCAAAATTCAAAAATAACGTTCCAAGTGTTGCCATTCATTATTTAGAATTGCACCCTAAAACCAACGATTTGATTATGGGTACTCACGGTCGTGGGATTATTATTTTAGATGATATCACACCGATTAGAAGTTTGAGCAATGAAATTATGACTAAAAACTTACATTTCTTTGAAAGTAAAGCATTCACGATGAGTGAAAAATCATCTTTTGGCGGAACAAGTTCAGAAAACCAATTTGTAGGTGACAATCCAACTAGCAATGCTCAAATTCGTTATTTTCTTTCTAAAAGACACACCTTTGGAAAAATGACAATGGAAATTTTTGATGCAAATGGTTCATTAGTAACAACTTTACAACCTGGAAAACAAAAAGGAATTAACACTGTAGAATGGTCGTTCAATATGCAAGCACCAAAAATTGCCAAAGGAAAAACCTTTGCTGGTGGAGCGATGTTTGCACCAAGAGTGAAAGCTGGGAAATACAAGGTGAAAATTGCCAAAGGTTCTGATGTTTTTGAAAAAGAAATCGAAGTGCAATACGACCCAAAATCACCTTTTACATTGGAAGAACGTACTGCTCAACAAAAAACAACACTTGAGTTATACAATTTCAATCAAGAGTTGGCTTATTTCGTTTACGAATTGGATCAATGGGATGCAAGCGTTAAAAGTTTCTTGAATGAAAACTCTGCACCAAATAAAGCAGCACAAGCTTTGAGTAAAGAATTGGACAATTTACGCGATAAAATGGTCATTACAAAAGGTGACAACTATGTAGGAGCTGGCGAACCAAGATTGAGAGAGAAGTTAGGTGATATTTATAGTACAATCGGCTCTTATTACGGCGCACCTTCTTCAACACAATTGGAAAACATAGCGATGTTGCGTAATACATTCAATGAAGGAAAAGCACAATTTGAAAAAATGAAAATTTCCACTATTAAAGCATTTGAAAAGGAATTAGTCAAAAAATCAAAAACAATTCCTAAAATTTTGAGCCTTGAAGAATTCTTAAAGTCAGAGAATTAGTAGATGCTTGAGTAACGATTATAGTTTAAGAAACTCCTTGGAAACAGGGAGTTTTTTTATTAGGAGAATTAATTTTCATTCAATCTTTACATAATAAATTCTAACATGACCTCATCTAACTTAGAAAAAGCAAACCACTTCTTACCCAAATCTTTCAAGGATGCACCAAAGTTATTCAAGTCTTTTCGGTCATCAATGAGAAAATAAACGTGTCTTTTCTCAAATCTAAAATTGTGATTTATAGATATTTACAGTTGTGTTTTTCAATCAATGTCTTGCTATCCTCTTACGGCATTGCGAGTCGCATCTACCCTATTGTTCATGACTTTGAAAAACAAGGGTGGAACCACAGCCATCAACATCATTCCAGGATAACCAGTAGGCATTGTTGGAGATTCTTCGTGTGACTCCAGTAATTGATAAGGTCTATCCGCTTTATAATGATGATCAGAATGGCGACTTAATTCAAAAAGGACAATTCTCCCTAAAACATGATTTGAATTCCAAGAATGCCAACGTCTTACACGTTCATATGTTCCGTTTTCTTTTTGTTGACGCACCAAACCATAATGTTCAATATAGTTTACTGTTTCCAATAATAAAATACCAATAACAGCTGCAATAATAAAAGCAACTAAAACCTTAGAACCAAAAATGAAAAAAATACATGACAATAAAGCAATATGGAGCAAAGTGTAAATGATCATTCTATTCGAATAATGCCAGAAGGATAACTTTTGAATACTTAATCGTTCCTTTTCAATTTGCCAAGCCTGAAAATAGCTTCCGATTTGTGAACGAAACCAAAAGATGAATAACAACTCATTTTTTCTAGCTGTTGCTGGATCATTGGGTGTTCCGACATTGTGATGATGTCCACGATTGTGATATGGTAAAAAATGATTTTCAAGAGAGCTTAAAAGTAAAACCTCACCAATCAACTGTTCTACTTTATTTAAACGGTGACCTAATTCGTGACCAAGGTTAATGCCTATCACACCACACATAATTCCCATTGAAACAATTTTTCCAGCCAATTCCAAAGTCGCTGTAGTTTCTGAGATGGTGAAGAAAAAATAAAATAAAAACCCCCATTGAATTGGTAACATCAAATAAAGTAGAAAATCGTAATATTTATCATTTGCAGCCAATTCACGTTCTCTTTCATCTAAATTTTTAGCATCGGGTTGAAAAGCCATTTCTAAAAGCGGAACAAGTCCAAAGAATACAAAAACGGGTAAAAACGTTAACAAGCCTGAACTATTGAAACTTACAAAAACCGTTAAAGGTAAGGCCAGAATACTTAGATATTTTAGTTTTTTCATCGCTCGTTTTTTTTAGTTAAAAGTAAGAAATGATTGGATGAAAACAAACAATAAAATTTAAACTACTTCACCTTTTTATCTATTAGCAATAAATAGTATTTTCGTAAAGCGGGAGTTGATTCAGTGAAATTGTCCCAAACAAAATGAAAAGAACTATTTTTGTTCTGTTTAGTGAGTTCAACTTCAGCAGCATAAACTGTTGAGGCTGGAGTGTACATTTGTGCTTCATAATAACCACCTAACATAACCGTATCCCCTGGATTTACAAGTGTTTTTTCTTTAAATCCTATACCGTTTGGAGGTGTTTTTTTAGAAATAATTGTTTGTGGTTTATTAGTAAAGTTAACAATAAAAATTTCGGTGGAGTAAATGACAGCGCATGAAATAACTTCAGGCTTTTTATCAATTTTTGGAGTCACAACAGGCGGTTCGACTTTCTTAAAATCTGGAATTGTGACTGTCCTTCCCCAACCATCATCACTTAGATCAACAATGTTTGTAATGTTACCCTCTTCATCAAAATAATGTGTGATGTCGCCTCGTTGAATTCCACCGTCCGGTTGACTTGTAGCGTGTGCTTTTTTAATTGCACCGCTCGGATAATACTCAACATCAACAGAACCGTGACCGCCAACATTTCTAGTTGACATGGAATAAATTTCTGTACCGTCAATTTTATATGCTTTCAAATATCCAAAATGAATTTTATCTGAAAGCAGCAATCGCCTAGTAGAAATTTTTCCGTTCTTGAAATAGGTGTATTCAAAAGTACTGTCTGACTTGCTTTTCTGAGAAAATACAAATAAAGGAAACAGAAAGAGGAGTAAAAGTAAACGCATAATTTTTATTTTTTGAGTTCGTTTACAATAAACGTGCTAAAATTAATTATTTGAATTACACATTTACTTCCCGAAGTCTAGAAAGAAATTGAGTCTAAAAGAGATTCCTCATTGCATTCGGAATGACTTTTGGGTTGGGGAAGTTGGCGAAAATGCTTCGCATTTTCGCAATCCTCCCATTACGGCAGTCCTTCCGGACGAAGTGAGGAATCTTTAAAAAAGAGGAACTTTCATTCAACAATCAAAAGTTGTCATTGGTAGCTTGACGAGGAATCTTTTTAAATGATTGATAGGTAATGCAATTTGATATTTTATATTGAGTTGATTTAATTTGGTCGGTAAACATTATGGAAATTCAATAAATTTTACTGAAAAATATTTTATTCAAAACAAAAACGACCTCACCAAAGCTGATGAAGTCGTTTTGAAAAAATAATTTAATCAATTTATTTCTTAAAATTCGGAGCAACGATTAAATCTTTCGTTCCGTGTGTCCAAGAATAGAAACCTTCTCCCGATTTCACTCCTTTTTTACCAGCAGTAACCATGTTTACTAAAAGCGGACACGGTGCATATTTTGGATTTCCAAAACCATCGTGAAGTACTTGTAAAATTGCTAAGCACACATCTAAACCAATAAAATCAGCTAATTGTAAAGGTCCCATTGGATGTGCCATTCCCAATTTCATTACTGTATCGATTTCTTCAACACCAGCAACGCCTTCATACAACGAATAAATCGCTTCATTAATCATTGGCATTAAAATTCTATTTGCAATGAACCCAGGGTAATCATTAACTTCAGTAGGAACTTTACTCAATTTTTTAGAAGTTTCCATAATCAAATTTGTGACCTCATCCGAAGTAGAATAACCACGAATAATTTCAACTAATTTCATCACCGGAACAGGATTCATAAAATGCATTCCAATTACTTTATCAGGACGATTCGTTACAGAAGCAATTTTAGTAATCGAAATCGATGATGTGTTAGTTGCTAAAATCACGTGAGGCTCTGTCGCTGCGTCTAAATCTTTGAAAATTTTCAATTTCAATTCAATGTTTTCAGTTGCAGCTTCTACCACTAAATCAACACCTTTCACTCCGTCGGGAATTGCTGTAAAAGTGGTAATATTAGAAAGAGTTGTATCTTTATCTGCTTCGGTTAAAGCTCCTTTTGCAACTTGACGATCTAAGTTTTTACCAATTGTTGCAATCGCTTTATCTAAAGAAGTTTGCGAAACATCAATTAAATTTACTTTATATCCAAATTGAGCAAATACGTGAGCGATTCCATTCCCCATCGTTCCAGCTCCAATAACAGCAACATTTTTCATAGTTTGATTTTTTGTTGAGCAAATATAAGGAGGATTAAGCGATTGAAATCAAATAATTCAAAGCTGTTTTGAATTATTATCTTTGCAACAGATGCTTTTCAAAAAAACGATTCAAAACGCTAAAAAGAGTGATTTTTTAAAATCTGTTTCTGTACTAATGACAGGAACTATTTTAGCGCAATTGATTGGCTATTTATTGGCACCTATAATTACTCGTTATTTCTCTCCAAGTGAAATGGGAGAATTTGGATTATTTCAACGGATTGTAGTTTTAATAACAACAATTGCAACCGCTCGATATGAATTAGCCATTCCATTGCCAAAAAAACACAGCGATTCATTTTTGATTTTTCGTTTGAGTATCCGAATAGCTTTAATCACCATAACAATCAGTTTTGCATTTTTATCCTTTTATTATTTATCGAATAACTTTGATTTAGAACGACTTATCTGGATAATCTGCATCTGTACGACAAGTTTTGCTTTACTTTTTTTCAATCTTGGAACAAATTGGTCCATTCGACATCAGCATTTTAAGAAATTGACCTATTCTAAAATAACAAATTCGTTTGTATTAAACGGTTCACGTGTGATTTTAGGATTCTTTCATTCAGGTAAATGGGGGTTGATTATTTCTTTTGTGATAAGTTCAATTGCTGCTTCATTTTACTTTATACCTGATTATTTATCACAATCCAAAGAAAAGCTTTCTACATTAACTCGAAAAAAAACAGTTGTATTAGCTCGGATTTACAAAGATTTTCCATTAGCAAATTTACCACATGCCCTTTCAGATTCAATGAAAGATTTAATTATTGCAGTTCTTTTAAGTACGATTTTCAGCGAACAACTTTTTGGTTCTTTTGATCATTCGTATCGTATGCTTCGGCTACCCGTAATGCTAATTGGTGTTTCAATGGGTCAAGTTTTTTTCAACCGAATTTCTGCTTATAAAAATCAATATAAACCTTTATTTCCATTGGTTAAAAGAATGCTAATCAATTTGATTTCACTCTCAGTTGTACCATTTGGGATTATTTTCTTTTGGGGAGAAGAATTGTTTGCTATTGTTTTTGGAGAATCTTGGCGGTTTTCAGGAAGATTGTCCGAAATCATGGCTCCTTGGTTGATGTTAAATTTCATAACTTCTCCATTATCTACCTTGCCATTGGTACTCAATCGACAACGTAGTTTTTTCGTACTCGGAATTACACTTTCTGTTTTTCAATTGCTTGGTTTTTGGTATTTACCTAAAATTTATGGTACTAATGAAGCTGGAATAGAAACAGTTTTTCAATTTGTAACTTGGTCGCAAGTAGCATTAAGTTCCTTCATCGCCTTATATTTGCTTTGGATTGCCAAAAAATCTGATGTTTCAAACCCACTGAATGCCATTTTCAAATCTAAATAATTCAAGTTCATTCGCTAATTTCAAAAGTGCTTGGTACGCAGGTGTTTTGTTTATTGCTACGCTATTTTTTGCGAATGAAAACTACTATTTATTACTTCCAATAAGTATTTTCATTCTTGAATTTAAAACGATTTCTAGCTATTTCCAAAAAATTAAAACCTCCAAAAGACTCAAATATTCATTGCTATTAATTAGCGCTTTTGTTTTTCTGGCTTACATAAATAAAATCTTCAATGGAAATCCAATAACGAGTTTGAGGGATTATTATAGTGCGTTCTTATTATTTCCAATTCTATTACTTTGTGCTAAATTAATTTCAACCACTAAAACATACACATTTTTAATCTATTTGATTGTTTTTGAAACAATTATAGCAATTGCTGAATATATTTTTAACGTTAGAACTTTCTTCCCGATTACTGTTCCTCCAATTAATTTCACAAGTGATTTTCTATACGATCATCGTGTTTTTGGTATGAGTATAAATTCTTCCGTGTTGTCGTTTAAATTATTAATAGCGCTTTTACTAATTGAAACTATTCCAACTAGAAAAATTATCTATTATTCCATTCAACTGATTTTAAGTATTGGAATTCTAATAACATTTAATCGCGCTTTAATCTTAAGTGCGCTAATTTTCTGGGCGATTTTGGCTTGCTATAAATTCTATAAATCACGAAAAACTTCACTAAACACTTTGCATTTTGTAAGTCCTATTCTTGTTTTTACATTGTTGTTTTTGATACTAAGCAAACATAGTTTTTTAGTAGAGTTGAATAAAAAAAATCCTGAGAAACAACCTTTGGAAATTGCTACAAAACATAAGATTTATTCTTTCTCAGATATCAAAGAAACTCCTTCAACTATTCACCAACCAAGGATGCTTGAAGGAACAGAGTTGGACACAAACTTATATTTCACCAAAAAATTAATGGGCATTACCAAAGGAATCAACACTTCAGGAAGAACATTAATCTGGGCAAACTTCCTTCGATTTATTGAGCAAAATTTTTGGTTTGGAAACGGCTCTGACAAATTGTTTTTTAAAGAAATTGATCACGAAAACAAACAATTTAAACTTGTTCACGCTCATAATTCTTACCTAGAATTTCTAGCCACACATGGTTTAATTCTCAGTGGATTTTTTGGAATTATTTTGCTTTATTTATGGCGTAGAAAAAACACTGTTTTTATTATTTCTATTCTCTTTTTCTCTATTTTTCAATATGGGATTTTCTGGGGTTTTTCAATTTTAGATTTAGTTTTTGTTTCTTTTTTAATTTCACCAATAAATTTATTGAACTATGAAAATCAATGAATTAATTACCGAAATTGAAACGACGAAGGCAGTTGAATCAATCCTTGTTAAACATAAAAATAAAACATTTCAAATTTACCCTTGGCTTAAAAGTAAGTTGCTTTATAAATTTATCATTGGAGAAGAATCTTTGGCGCAGAAGTCTCGAAATATGCTTTTCCATCAAGTTTTATCACTGTTTTACGGTTGTTGCAATTGGTTTAGAAAGTATGATATTTGGGCATTTACGAATAGCGTTGAGCGAGTTGAGATTGAAGGTAAATACTACGATAAACTTTTTGATAGTTTCCAATCACTTCCAAACACAAAAACATTGATTATTGAATTACAATTATTTAGCAAATTCATACAAAAACAGATTGCTTCTAAATATGCTGTTTCAAAAGCACTTTTTTTACTTTCTGAAGAAATTTATGGTCGCTTGGTTTTACGTAAATTCAAAATTGAAAACCAAGAATTGATTGCTGAAATCGAAACGCTTGTAAAAGTGAAAATTGATTCATCAGGTGTAATAAGGAAATATTTAGCGCAATATTACATGATGCATTTTTGGTTGAAAATTTTACCTAATCCAAAAATCGTTTTGCTTTCTGTTTCTTATAGTCATTTTGGCTACATTCTAGCCTTCAAAGAAAAGGGAATTCGCGTGATAGAAATGCAACATGGTGTTATCAGTAAAGGTCATCATGCTTATTTCTACTTAAAAAAAATGAATCCTAATCAATTTCCTGATGCCGCTTTAGTTTGGGGAGAAAATGAGCGCAATTTCTTAACGTCAGAAACAGAATTTCCTTGCCCACAAATTATTCCAATTGGTCGTTCAGTCATTGATCTTTTTGCGCAAAAAATAAAAAATTCAGCTTCCATAACATCATTTACTATTTCTTTACAAGACGGAGAATTTGGAAATTTAATGCTTGATTTTCTGTTGAAATTCAACAAGGAAAATAATTCTAAGTACAGCTTTTACTTACAAAGAAGGCGAACAAGTGAAACTGACTATTTATCTAAATTTGAGTTTCCAGCCAATTTTCATTTTTTCAAAGGAAACATTTACGATAACATCGTTCAAACGGATGCGCATATTACGGCATATTCAACATCAGGAATTGAAGCGCTTGCCATTGGTAAACCAGCGATTTTTCTCAATTTTCAAAATAAAGCGAGGGAAGTTTTTGGCGTTGAACTTGAAAATCACCCATATGTCTTTTTTGTAAATACCTTTGAAGAATTGGAAAACGCCTTCAAAAACTTAAAAAATTACAAAAGTGAAAGTGTGAAAAATGCCACCTCAGCATTGATATATCCCAATTATTTTGAAAATATTAGTTCATTTATAGCAAGCGAATTACAAAAATGAAGTGGAATAGTTTTTTAAAAAACATCGGAATTTACACGCTTTCAAATGTGTTAAATGCAGCTATCCCATTTATTTTACTGCCTGTTTTAACTCAACAACTTTCAACTACGGATTATGGTATTATAAGTAACTACAATGCTTTAATTAATGTAATGATTCCATTCATTGGGCTTAATTTAATGGCTGCATTACAAGTTGTTTATGTAAAGGATAAAAACGAAATTGGAAGTTACATCAGCAGTGGATTATTCTTGAATTTACTATTAACTTGCTTTTTCACCTTACTACTTTTTTTATTCAAAGATAAACTAGAAACAATCACAGGAATTCCGAGTTCATTTATTGTATTAACAGCGGTTTATGCAACCTATAATAATATTGTAGAGGTTATACTTTCTTTTTGGAGGATGGAAGATAAAGCTATACATTATGGTGTTTTTCGAGTTGGTAGAACAATTTTAGAACTCACTATCGCACTTATTTTAATTTTAGTTTACGACTTTAAATTTGAAGGTTCAATTTTATCCATTTCATATGCGTACGGATTTGGTGCTTTGTTAGCGATAATCATTTTGATAAAAAGAAAAATAGTCACATTTCAAATTAAGAAAGCTCACATCCAACATTTATTTGCTTACGGCGTACCCTTGATTCCGCACGTTTTAGGAAGTGTAATTATAATGTATTCCGATAAATTAATGCTTTCAACCATGATTGGTGTAAGTACAAATGGGATTTATTCTGTAGGATTCATGATTGGACAAGTGATTGGAATGTTGCAAAATTCATTTAATCAAGCTTGGGTTCCTTGGGTTTATAAAACGTTAAAATCAGAGAGTGAACAAGGGAAGGTACAATTGGTTAAATACACATATATTTACTTTATTGGGATTTTACTGCTCGTTTTTCTATTGTGGTTAATTACACCAATAATCTATCAATTCATTGGGAAATCCTTTGCAAGTGGAATGATCTTGGTGCTTTGGATTTCGCTTGGTTTTGCGTTCAATGGAATGTATAAAATGGTCAGCGTTTACTTTTTCTACCTTGAAAAAACTAAACAATTGGCGTATATAACAATTTTAGTTTCACTATTGAACATTCTATTAAATTACTTATGGATTCCAGTTTTTGGTTTTGAAGGCGCTGCTTTTGCTACGATGACATCCATGCTAGTTCAGTTTTTAGTGACTTGGGGCTGGAGTACGAAGTTCCTCAAGTTACCTTGGTTATTGAAAAACAACTAATCCATACAAATTTCTACTTTTGTAACATGTTAAAACAGCGCTTTCAAGCAGTTCAACTTCCTGATTTTTTGTTGCTATTCACAGCCAGTTTATTGGTTTTTATGGAAGTGATTCCAATGATTTTAAGTTTGTTTTTACTAGTGATTTTAATTTCATTGGCGCTACAAAAATCAAAGCTTGAATTTTCAAATTGGAAATTGTCTTTGCTCGCTGCTTTGCCCTTTGCATTGGCAGTTCTTGGTTTGCTCAATACTTATAACTTAAAAGAAGGTTTGGCAGATTTATCAAGGCTTTTACCTTATTTTATCTTCCCTTTTATCTTTTTGAATTTCTCTTTGGGGAAAATAAAAAATTTAAAAAACTGGATACTCTTTGCTGTAATTCTAGGTACACTTTTCAAGCTAGATTTTTACATTCTTCAAGCACTTTTTCGATTTATCTCAACTGGAAATCCAAGGCATTTTTTCTATGTAAACCTCGTTCAAGAAACAAATTCGCTATCCTTTTTTGTGCTTATTTCTCTCGTTTTTGTATTACTTAATTTCAGAGAAAAATCAATGAGTAAGCTAAAAATTATTGGCTTAAGTTTTATTGCCGTTAATTTTATTTTTGGACTTATTCTCATGCAAAGTCGGTTAATAATTTTAGCTTCTTTGCTAATTATTGGGATTTTTCTGCTGCTCAATTTAAAAAATCGCGCTCATTGGTATTTTGCAATTTCGATTGTTTTGACTTTATTTTTATTGTTCTTTCCTGCACTAAATGGACGCTTTAATACTTTGGCGCCAACCCAACAAAAACGTGAATTACCTGATTCAACTTTAAGTAAAAATGAATTATCTGAATCAACTTCAAGTAAAATTGATACTATTTCATGTATGTCATCCTCAAATTTACGTGTGAATGCCCTAAAAAGTAGTTTAGCAATCGTTCAAAAAAATCCAATATTCGGAGTTGGAACTGGAGACTGGAAAGATGAATTGGTAAAAAAATACATTGAGTTAAAATACTTCTGTAATGCAAATGAACAAACAGCACCGCACAATCAATACTTGAGAACAACTTTAAAGCATGGGTTTTTAGGGTTGTTGGTTCTCATTATAGGGGTTTTTCTTTTATTCTACAATGCTTTGCTAACAAAAAACCACGAAAAACTTTCCTACTCATTAGCGCTAATTATTTGTCTCGTAGGTTATGACTTCATGGACAGTGGGGCAAGTGCTCCATTTGTTGCTTTTCTATCTACTTTTTTCTATTTTGACCAATCGGAACGAATCTGATAATTTATTAAGTGTTTTCTTTTGTAAATATTCCAACAAAACATTTTTATAAAAACAATCAAATAAACTCAAAATCTACCCTGCGATTTTTTCGCTTTCCATCTTCCGTTTTATTGCTATCGACTGGTTTTTTTTCTCCTTTATAATCAGTGACAATACGATCTCGTCTTAAACCATTTGCTTCAAAAAACAAAATAATTGCCTCAGATCTTCTTTTCGATAATTTATCATTGTAACTATCTGAACCGTCCGCATCGGTATGACCAGTGATTTTTATTCTCAAATCAGAATGACTTTTAACCATTTTTATCATTTTTAGGAGGTAATTCTTGTATTCTTCCTTCAAGACATCTTTACCATAATCAAAATAAACGGATTCAAATTTAAATTCTTTTAATTCTTCCAAACGCTTAGTTGGCGATGATAATCCATTCTCTAAATCGGTATTGAAGCGCAAAAACCAAGAATGATTCATCAATGATTCATTCTTATCATTAAATTCAAACTTCGATTTGTAAAGAATTATTTTACCTGTTGAAGATGGACATTTTTTACTTTCAAAAACACCTTCGAAATAGCCACTTTCATCATTGTAACTCAATTTTAGATGTCGCAAACAAAGATTTGTAACCTTTTCTGTTTGTTTCAAAACGCGATCTTCTGAAAGCTCAATTGAATTAGTTAAAGTTGTTTTACCAGAAACTTTTAATACCGAAAAGCTATCTGAATTATAAATTTCCTCACGAATTTTCCCGTCAATTAAACCATTAATCACAGAAATCGTCAAGTAAATTGGTTTGCCATCTTTCCAATTTTGATTGTTTTCAACTAATATCCCTTGCCATTCACCACTTAATTTAAGTTGAGCAAACGATGCGAAGTTTATAATTAAAAATAACAGTGTTATCGGTTTCATTAGTTACGTATTCGATTTTTCTCAAAAAATGTTCCAATAAAAAGTAAAGATGAACTATATTCGTTTAATATTGTTTAAATAAAAAAGTTACAAATGAAATTAATAGCAGCAATGAGCATCGGAATTTTAAGTTTAGCAATGGTTTTGAGTTCTTCAACATCGAGTAAAGAATCCATTCACCAATTCAAAGTGGAAGATATCGAAGGAAAAAAATTTGATTTTAGTTCTTTGAAAGGAAAAAAAATAATGGTGGTAAACACTGCTTCTAAATGCGGGTTAACTCCTCAATACGAAAAGTTGGAAGCTATCTATAAAAAGTATAAAAGCAAAAACTTTCTAATTATTGGTTTTCCAGCAAATGATTTTATGTCTCAAGAACCTGGTTCAGATCAAGAAATTGCAACTTTCTGTCAAAAAAATTATGGTGTTACTTTCCCAATGATGTCTAAAATCTCTGTAAAAGGAAACGACATGCACCCAGTGTATAAGTTTTTGACTGAAAAAAGTAAAAACGGATTGGAAGACAGCAAAGTGGAATGGAATTTCCAAAAGTATCTTTTAGATGAAAATGGTCATTTAGTTAGAGTTGTTTCGCCAAGAGTTCAACCAGATGATGCTTCTATAATTGAATGGATTGAGAAGTAATTTTCTGTTGTATTCAAAACTCATAAAATCGTTGAAATATTGTTGATAAGTTAGGCTGTTCAGCGCTTTAAATGCTCCATTAAATCAGCTTTAGTTTTGTATTTTTGTTCGCTTCAAAATGAATTGAATCATAACAAAAATAATATGGCTGAAGAAGAAAGAAGAGACAATTATTCTGCGGATAATATACAAGTATTAGAAGGTCTTGAGGCGGTACGTAAGCGCCCTGCGATGTATATCGGAGACACAGGAATCAAAGGTTTACATCACCTTGTTTATGAGGTTGTGGATAACTCTATTGATGAGGCACTTGCAGGATATTGTAACACTATTCACGTTTACATAAATGAAGATAATTCCATAACTGTTCGCGATAATGGTCGTGGTATTCCAACTGCGATGCATACTAAAGAAAAAAAGTCTGCATTGGAAGTTGTAATGACCGTTTTGCACGCTGGTGGTAAATTCGATAAAGACACTTACAAAGTTTCTGGTGGATTGCACGGTGTAGGTGTTTCTTGTGTCAACGCTTTATCAATTGCTTTAAAAGCTACTGTTTACAGAGAAGGGAAAATATTCCAGCAAGAATATAGCATTGGTAAACCGCTATATGATGTGAAAATCATTGGTGAAACTACCGAAAATGGTACTGAAGTAACATTCAAGCCAGACGGAACAATTTTTGAATTTACAGAATATAACTTCGATACATTGGCGGCACGTATGCGTGAATTGGCTTTCTTGAATAAAGGAATCACAATCACACTTACTGATCGCAGAACGGAAGATGAAAACGGCAAATCACCAACTACAACTTACCATTCAGAAGGTGGTTTACGTGAATTTGCTCAGTATTTAGATAGAAACCGTGAAGCTTTAATTACTGATGTAATATACTTTGAAGGAGAAAGAGAAAATATTCCTGTTGAAGTTGCTTTAACTTACAACACATCGTACACTGAAAATATTCAAGCGTATGTAAACAATATAAATACGCACGAAGGTGGAACACATCTTTCTGGTTTCAGAAGAGGTTTAACGAATACATTGAAAAAATACGCAATGGATTCGGGAATTCTTGCAAGAGAAAAAATCGAAATTGATGGTGACGATTTCCGTGAAGGATTGACAGCTGTTGTTTCTGTTAAAGTTCAAGAACCACAATTTGAAGGTCAAACAAAAACGAAATTAGGAAACAGAGAAGTTACTGCTCCAGTTAGTCAAGCAGTTTCTGAAATGCTTTCTGCTTATTTAGAAGAACATCCAGCAGAAGCAAAATTAATCGTTGAAAAAGTAATCTTGGCAGCAAGAGCACGTCACGCAGCAAGAAAAGCTCGTGAAATGGTTCAACGTAAAAATGTTTTAACAGGTTCTGGCTTGCCTGGAAAATTGGCTGACTGCTCGGAGAAAGATCCTGCTGCTTGTGAGATTTACTTTGTCGAGGGAGATTCAGCGGGTGGAACAGCAAAACAAGGTCGCGATCGCCATTTTCAAGCTATAATGCCTTTAAGAGGTAAAATCTTGAACGTTGAAAAAGCAATGCAACACAAAATCTTTGAAAACGAAGAGATAAAAAATATCTACACAGCTTTAGGTGTAAGAATAGGAACAGAAGAAGACTCTAAAGCCTTGAACTTAGAGAAATTAAGATATCACAAAATCATCATCATGTGTGATGCCGATGTGGATGGTTCTCATATCGAAACGTTGATTTTGACATTCTTTTTCCGTTATATGAAAGTGTTAATCGAGAACGGATATGTTTATATTGCAACGCCGCCTTTATATCAAGTTAAAAAAGGTACAAAATCGGAATATGCTTGGAATGAAGATATGCGTGACCGTTTGATTCAAGAATTGAAAGGTGGTGGAAGCGAATCTTCAGTCAACGTTCAACGCTATAAAGGTTTGGGTGAGATGAATGCAGAACAATTATGGGAAACAACAATGAATCCTGAAATGCGAACATTACGTCAAGTAACCATTGAAAACGCTGCTGAATGTGATCAAATTTTCTCTATGTTAATGGGAGATGATGTACCACCAAGAAGAGAATTCATTGAGAAAAATGCAAAATATGCGAAAATTGACGTTTGATTTTTCAAACTTAATATCAAAATCCCACTCGAAGTTTTTCAAGTGGGATTTTTTGTTTCTACCCTATTTAAATCCAAATATATAATTTAGTTAAATGAAACAAACAACATTATTGCTATCATCGATTACATTTCTCCTGTTATCGTTAAAAGTTGACTCTAGCTTTAAAAACTATTTTATTAAAGTTGATAAAGCAACAAATCTAGAGGATTCAACTTTTTTTCATTCATCTACAACTCCATTGGAATTCGCAAAAACAAAAGATTCTTTGCAGGTAATTAAGCATTTTGGTTATTCTTTAGCGTATAATGAGGAGTGTGAACAAGCAGCTTGGGTCGCTTACAGCTTGACAAAACAAGAAACGAATGGTACTATTGAACGCGGCGACAACTTTACAATTGACCCAAAAGTTACAACTGGAAGTGCTTCAAAGTCGGATTATTTAAAAAGTGGATATGATAGGGGGCATTTAGCACCTGCTGCAGATATGAGATGGTCAGAACAAGCAATGGATGAATCCTTTTATTTTAGTAATATGAGTCCACAATTGCCTGCCTTCAATCGTGGAGTTTGGAAAAGATTAGAAGACAAAATGCGTGATTGGGCAATGATATATGATTCAATTCTAATTGTTACTGGGCCTATTTTAAATTCAAAGTTAGCTAAAATTGGACCAAATGAGGTTTGTATTCCGTCACATTTTTATAAAGTTGTTCTTGACTTCAAAAAGTCTTCTTCGAAAGCAATTGGCTTTATTTTACCGAACAGTGGTTCAAAGGATGATTTGAGAAATTTTGCAGTTTCAATTGACTCTGTTGAACAACTTACTGGCATAGATTTCTACTTTCAGTTAACTGATTCGTTCGAATCTCAACTTGAAAGTAAGATTTGTTTAGAATGCTGGGAATGGTAAAATTTTGAGTATAAAAAAACCGCCTTTCAGCGGTTTTATATATTTTCAAATCAATTAATTTTAATTTAATTGGAAGTTGATTGGTAAACGACAACGCGTTCTTGCTTTTTTTCCTTTAGCTTCACCTGGAGTCCAGCTTGGCATACTTCTTACTACACGTTTAGCTTCTCTATCTAATTCCTCACTTACTCCCTTTTCAACTGCAACGTTTGAAACAGATCCATCAGCTTCAACAACGAAAGATAAGAAAACTCTCCCTTGCTCATTCATTTCGATTGAAGTTTGTGGATATTGAATATTAGAATTAATCCATTTCATCATAGCAGCTGGTCCACCAGGAAAAGTAGCTTCAACATCTGGAAACTCAATAATTTCCTCAACTACAGTAATAATTTCTTCCTCTGCAATTTCAACAACAGGTGGAACCTCAACAACAGTAACTGGCTCCACTTCTTTGTTTTCTTCAACGATAATTTCTTGGTCGGTTACTGGAGGTGGAACATTAACTTGAGGAGTTTGTGCTGGAGGTGGTGGAGTTTCTTCTTTTTTAACCTCTTGTTGGTAAACATTGTTAGCCGATTTATCATCCAACTTAGCCAAATCATCATCTGTGTTGATACTTTGAAATGTGAATGCTGCAAGCGTTAAGCCTGCGATATAATTTAAACCAACCATAAATAGACTAGAGCGCATTCCTTCCGCATCTGCCTCAATACTTTTTTTAACTTCCATTGTTTTTTATTTTAACAACATTTTAACAACTATCGTACCAAAATCAATGAACAAGTTCTTGGTATGCTGAACTATCTAATAGTTTTTCAATTTCAGAGGTATCAGAAATTTTAACTTTCACCATCCAACCCGCTCCATAAGGATCAGAGTTAACCAATTCTGGGTTTCCGTCTAATTCCTCGTTAAACTCTAAAATCTCACCACTCAAAGGCATAAACAAATCTGAAACCGTTTTTACAGCTTCTATCGAACCAAAAACTTCTTCTTGTGAAATTGTTTCTCCAACTGTTTCAATTTCAACATAAACGATATCACCTAATTCACTTTGAGCAAATTCTGTAATTCCTACAGTTGCAATATCACCTTCAATTTTTACCCACTCGTGGTCTTTTGTGTACTTTAATTCAGCTGGAATATTCATTTTTAATAATAGTTTTGACAAATGTAATAAAATGAAGTTTGAAAAATTAAGTATCCGAAAAAATATTGCGTAAAAAGGTTGTTTTGTTAAAAACCTTCGATTTTTGTGTATATTTTTCCACTCCAAAAGAGTGCTTTCAAACTATTTACATCGTTTTCAAAGGTAAAACTAAATGTTGCTTTAAAAATACCTTTATCAAAAGCTTCTTTATCCAAGAAAATTTTTCCTCCATTCAATCTAAAAATTTTAGATTCACCTTTAATTGGTTTGTGATAAGTCCAAGCGGTTAAATAATTATCTTTTATTCTGAAAAACAAACTACAATTTGAAGTTGAATCTTGAATAACGCTTCCTTCTAGAACAAAATTCCCGTATCTTCTTACTTTTATAAAATTTGAAGGTTTCCAGTCATAGAGCGTGCTTCTTGATTCTAAAGTATGATATTTTCTTGTTGAATCAATAATTTGGTAATATGTATCAGTTGAATCACTTAAAATTAAACCTTCATCATCCATCATTTTTTGAACGCGATCAGAACAATTTTTTAAACAAGCGATTTGTTGAGCTTTATTTAAACCAATATTCTCTGCATAGGACCATTTGGTGGCAAAAGAAAAATCTCCTTTTAAGTTATTAAACCATTCAATTAAAATTACTGAATCATTTTCAACAGTTTTACTACTAGATTTTAAAAGTAAACTAAGACTAAAAATTAAAATATATAGCAGGTATCTTTTCCGAAAAATTGTATTGTAAAATTTCATTTAGATCAATTAATCCTTTTATCGTTTGGAAAAATAGTAACTATTTCTTCCTTCTTCAAGAATTACTCCTTTAATTTTGTCTTTATCAAACTCTACCAATACTTTTCGTCCGTGTTTTTTGTCTTCAAAAGTAACATCAGAAGAAGGAACTAAATGACATTCAAAATTTTCACCATTACATTTCATAATCACTTTTCCTGCCTCGTCATAGATGTAAATTTCCTTGCCAAACTTGTTTTTATAAGTCCCAATAAGTTTAGAATTGTATAACTCTTGACTATCTTGAAGCTTTTTTAAAGGAAAATGTGAGAGTTTTGAGAAGCTTCTCCCCCAATGAACATCAACCTCTGTTGTTCCTGTTCGAATTATAACTGTATTATTTTCTGGGTTAACATAAACTATTTGTCCTCCATAACCACCAGCAAAAAAATCTGATTTATTAAACACATTTTCTAATGGATAAGTATCTAACCAAAAACAATTTGTGTAGGATGTTGATTTACCTTGAATTGTATCTCTTTTTGCAGTTGCTTTCACCCAATCTTCAGGCACTATTTGTTTACCATTCCAGAATCCATTATTTAAATAAAGTAATCCAAACTTTGCTAAATCTTTAGGGTTTGCTGAAATTCCACCAAAATACTTATGAAAACCTTTATCGTCTTTTGAAGAAAGTGCATTGTATTCCATTCCCATAGGTTCCCAAATTTTTTCTTTGAAATAAGTCTCAAACGATTTACCTGTAGCTTTTTCCAGGCAAATTCCTAAAAGTTGAGTTGTAATAGAAGAATATTGAAATTCGGTACCTGGCTCGTGTCTTAACTTCGTTTTTAAAGCTCTTTTGTTTTGATCTTTTGCATAATAAAACAAACCTAGTCTTAAAATATCACTATAATCATTTTCACTTAAGCCTGAAGTCATTTGCAAAAGATTATTAATTGTCATTTTCTCTTTTCCATTGGATTTAAAAGAAGGAATAAAATCACTAACTAATTGATCGACACTTTTAATATAATCTTCATTGATTGCAATTCCTACCAAAGCAGATGTAAATGACTTACTAACTGAAAAAATAGTTCTCAAGCTATCTGGTTCAAAACCATTGAAATACTTCTCATAAACAATTGTATCGTTCTTAATCACAATAAATGAAAGCGTTCCTTGAGAAATTAAAAAATCTTCTGGTGATTTGTAGTTATAAACTTTATCATCATCATTAGAGATTGCCCACAAAAATTCGTCAGGCAAAGTGCTAGTAGTCGATGACCTAGGAATTTGGCAAGGAGAACTCGATTTATCAATTGTTTCTGTCTTAAAAATCTTATAATCTGTCACATTTGGAACGTTGTAAATAATTGGTCTACAACTAGAAAATAAGACCACAAGAATCAAGCTCTTGAAGAAGACAGATTTTTTCATTGAAAAAAAATAAATAATTGATTAATAGAGTTGTATAAAGAAAAAAACTGGGAATTTTGATTAAAATCCGATCTGTTTTTCTTTGCTATGAAATTACAATTTAAATTTCAATAAATCTTGAAAAAAGTGTATATTTTTGAAAATAAATTTTAGTTACTATAAAATAAAAAAATTGATTGGATTTTAAACTAAAAAACTGTAAATAGTGAAGTTGTGCTATTTACTCCTTATTTTTGAAAAAAAATAGTATTATGGCTAACAAGCGAATTTTAAAAAAGAGTCTAAACGAATTAGTTTATGACGTAGTTGACGAATGTTATTTCATTCAAGCGACCGATGCAACAAAAATTGATGCAACAGAAAATTTAATCAATGAAGCTGCAACTTTTCAAGACACAACAATTAGAAGGATAAAAACAGCAAGAGGAAAAGCTGAGTTTCGTGCTATCGTTGCTGATGTTGAAGAAAAAGCAGATCATTTCGTTGATGCTTTGAATAGTTTAAACGGCTAATTCAACAATATGTTAAAATTCGACTGGAAAAATATGCTTGCCACATTAGGCGCATTCCTTTTTGTAATGATATTATTTTTAACAGGAGGTAAGTCATTATTTTGGAACGCGATTGCCTTAGGAGGACTGATGATTTTCTTTTGGATTTTTGAAGTCATTTCCATTTACGTAACCGCACTATTTCCTTTAATTCTAGCTGTACCTCTTGGACTTCTTGAAACGAGTGATTTAGCTGCCGCTTACGGAAATGGAAATGTATACTTATTTTTTGGTGGATTCGTTTTAGCACTTGGATTAGAAAAATGGAAAGTGCACGAGCAAATCGCAAGAAGAATAGTTGCCATAGTTGGTGACAGTAAACCGAGAATATTACTCGGTTTTTTAATGAGTACTGGTTTGCTAAGTATGTGGATTTCCAATACAGCAACCACATTAATGATGTTACCAATGGCCATTGCAATTATTAATGCAATGCCTGTTGCGCATCAAAAATCAAAATTTTCTGTTTTTTTGCTTTTATCCATCGCTTATGCGGCAAGTATTGGTGGAATGGCAACTTTGGTTGGTTCACCTCCAAATACACAAATGGCGAGTATTTTAGAACAAAACTTTGATATTCACATCTCATTTTGGGATTGGATGAAAGTTGGAATTCCACTAAGTATTGCTTTATTATTAGTTGTTTTTGTGATCTTTTACATTTTGCTCGGGAAAGAGCGTAATGATATTCACGATTTCAAACTGGAAAAACAACCATGGACAAACGAACAGTACCGAGCGATGGCAATTTTTGGAATTGTGGTAATACTTTGGTCATTCAAGGATTTAATTGTTAATTGGACTGGATTTTCGTATCGCGATGAAAGTGCTGCGATTTTAGGCTCCATTTTATTATTCATTGTTCCGGGTAAATCAGAAAATAAACCGTTATTGGAATGGAAAGATACTGAAAAACTTCCTTGGGGAATTCTTTTGTTGTTTGGTGGAGGCTTAGCATTGGCAGCAATATTGGAAAAAAATGGAGTTGTTATGGAAATGACTAAAGTTTTTAGTAATTATAAAGACGTTTCTTTCATAACAATTCTTTTTATAGTCGTAACCATTGCAATTTTTGCTACTGAAATAATGTCAAACCTGGCATTGGTGACAATTTTCGTTCCTATTGTAGCTGCTTTTGCTCTTGAATCAGACTTTCCGATTTTACAATTATGTTTACCTCTCACTTTAGCAGCGAGTTGTGCATTTATGCTTCCTGTTGGAACTCCTCCAAACGCGATTGTCTTTTCTTCAGGATTAATCAAAATACACCAAATGGCAAAGATTGGATTTGTATTAAATATTGTTTCTACACTTCTTGTTGTACTTTTTAGCTATTTTTTCATATAGTAATTACAAGATTTCGTAGTCATTACCTAGGTATTTAGTTATAAATATTAAAATTTATATCGATTATTTAATTTTTAAATTCATTTTTTAAATTTTAATTCCTATTTTCGAAATACTAAAAACTTAAACTATGATTCAAGCACAACGTTTATTCGATATCCCCTATCATCAATTAAAAAATTACCCCAATTCCACGATGTTTGTCACTAAAACAAATGGTTTATGGAACGGGATGAAAACTGCAGATTTTATAGATAAAGCAAATCTTCTATCAAGAGGTTTGATTTCTTTGGGAATTAATGCTGGTGATCGTGTGGCAGTATCAAGTAACAATCGTGTGGAATGGAATCTATTTGATATTGCAGTTCAACAAGCTGGCGCCGTATTGGTTCCTTTGTATCCTAATATTTCCGAAAATGATTATCGCTTTATTTTAAATGATGCGGAAGTAAAAATCTGTATAGTTGGAAATGAAGAATTAGCGAACAAAATGAAAAATGTTCAAGGTGATGTTCCAAGTTTACAACACTTAATGACTTTTGATGAAGTGAATGGGTTTACAAATTGGTCTGCAATTGATAAAGCTGCCGAAAGCACTAATGAATCAGTTGTTAAAGAACGAATGGCTGCTGTTAAATATGAGGATTTAGTAACAATCATTTACACTTCAGGTACAACGGGTCAACCAAAAGGTGTAATGCTTTCTCACAAAAATATCCTTTCAAATGTTGAAGCTTGTTTAGATCCAATTCCTGCTGATAATTCTTCAAAAGTATTGACGTTTTTACCAGTTTGTCACATTTACGAGCGTATGTTGCACTATTTGTATATGTACATTGGTTGTTCCGTTTACTTTGCAGAATCAATGGATACAATTGGTGACAATATTCGTGAAGTTCAACCAGATGTATTTACAGCTGTTCCACGCTTAATCGAAAAAGTTTTTGATAAAATTATGGCTAAAGGCGATGATTTGACAGGAATTAAACGAAAACTGTTCTTCTGGGCAGTTGATTTAGCAGAGGAATTTGATGTGGTTGGTAAATCAGGTTGGTATCATTTCAAACTTAAAATTGCTCGTAAATTAATCTTCTCCAAATGGCAAGAAGCACTTGGTGGAAAAGTTCGTGCAATTGCTTCAGGAAGTGCTGCCCTTCAACCTCGTTTAGCACGTATCTTTTTAGCTGCTGATATTCCAATTTTAGAAGGTTATGGATTGACAGAAACTTCACCAGTTGTTTCCGTAAACTCTTTTGATAAAGGGATTCGTATTGGAACTGTTGGTGCTTTAATTGATGGGGTTCAAGTCAAAATTGCTGAAGATGGAGAAATTCTCGTAAAAGGACCAAACGTTATGATGGGTTATTATAAAAATCCAGAAGCGACAGCTGAAGTAATTGACAGTGAAGGCTGGTTCCATACAGGTGATATTGGTATTTTCCAAGAAGGTAAATTCTTAAAAATTACGGATCGTAAAAAAGAAATCTTCAAAACTTCAGGAGGTAAATACATTGCACCACAAGGAATGGAAAATAAATTCAAAGAATCCCGTTTTATTGAACAAATAATGGTGATTGGTGAAGGAGAAAAATTTCCGAGTGCTTTAATTGTACCAAGTTTTGTATTTGTAAAAGAATGGGCAACTAGAAAAGGTTTAGATTTTGAAAACCTCTCAAATGAAGAAATTGCAGCTCACCCTAAACTTCACGAACGTATTAATCAAGAAGTTAGCGCTTTAAATAAGGAATATGGAAATTGGGAGCAAATTAAAAAGTTCGTGCTACTTCCAAAAGAATTTTCAATTGACGGTGACGAATTAACACCAACATTGAAATTAAAACGTAAGAAAATTTTGGCGAAATATCAAAAAGAATACAAATCAATTTACTGCGATTAGAATTCAAAATATACTAAATAGAAAGCTCATTTTATCAATAAAAATGAGCTTTTTTCTTTTTTAAATTAACTAGATTTCCCAAGCAAAAGTTTGATTTTTAAATAAGATGACTTGAGACTCTTATTAAATTATTAAATTTGCACCTAAAATATTTTTAAATGGCATATTTATTTACTTCTGAGTCCGTTTCTGAAGGACATCCGGATAAAGTTTCCGACCAAATTTCAGATGCGTTAATTGACAATTTTATGGCTTTTGACCCAACTTCGAAAGTTGCTTGTGAAACTTTAGTAACCACTGGACAAGTTGTTTTAGCAGGTGAAGTGAAATCAAAATCTTATTTAGATGTCCAAGCAATTGCACGTGAGACAATCCGTCAAATAGGGTACACAAAATCTGAATACATGTTTGATGCAAATTCTTGTGGTATTTTTTCAGCGATTCACGAACAATCTTCAGATATTAATCAAGGAGTTGAACGTACAAATCCAGAAGATCAAGGAGCTGGTGACCAAGGAATGATGTTTGGTTATGCAACTAAAGAGACTGACAATTACATGCCTTTGGCTTTAGATTTAGCACATAAAATTTTACAAGAATTATCATCTATTCGAAATAATGAAGGGAGTTTAATCCCTTATTTACGTCCAGATGCGAAATCTCAAGTAACAATTGAATATTCGGACGATAATGTTCCTCAAAGAATTGATACAATTGTTGTTTCTACGCAACATGATGATTTCGCTGCAGAGCCAGAAATGTTAGCGAAAATCAAAAAAGATATAGTAGAAATCGTAATTCCTCGTGTGAAAGCGAAATTGAAACCAGAATTACAAGCATTATTTAACGATGCTATCACTTATCACATTAACCCAACTGGAAAATTTGTAATCGGTGGTCCACACGGAGATACAGGTTTGACAGGTCGTAAAATCATCGTTGATACTTACGGTGGAAAAGGTGCTCATGGTGGTGGTGCATTTTCAGGAAAAGATCCTTCAAAAGTTGACCGTTCTGCCGCTTATGCAACACGTCATATGGCAAAAAATGCAGTCGCTGCTGGATTGTGTGATGAAATCTTAGTTCAAGTTTCTTATGCAATTGGTGTTGCAAAACCATGTGGTTTGTATGTTAATACTTACGGTACTTCTAAAGTGGATAAAACGGATGGAGAAATTGCTGAAATTTTAAGTGAAATTTTCGATATGCGTCCTTACTTTATTGAGCAACGTTTGAAATTACGTAATCCTATTTACCAAGAAACAGCTGCTTACGGTCACATGGGACGTAAAAATGAAGTGGTTACAAAAACTTTTAAAGGTCCAGATGGAACAGTTATTTCAAAGGAAGTTGAACTATTTACTTGGGAAAAATTAGATTTCGTCGATAAAGTGAAAGCGGCATTTAACATCTAATCAAATAGATAAAAACACTGTAAATCCCGGTTCTAAAATATAGAATCGGGATTTTTAGTTATTAAACTTCCAAGCTTTTTACTTAGGCTAACTATTGATAAAATTTTATTTTAACTGAATAACTTTTAATCTAAATCTCGTAAAAATCTCTTATTATAGTTTGGAAAACAGATATATTAGAATTTCAAAACTCTTTCCGAAGAAGCGATAGCTTTATTTTTATTCGCCAATTGTCCACAAGCAGCATCGATATCCTTTCCGCGACTGCGACGAACATTTACGATAAGATTTTTAGATTCTAAATAAGAGGCAAATGCATCCACTTTTGCTGCATCAGCTTGTTGGAAAGCTCCGTCATCAATGGGATTGTATTCGATGATATTTATTTTGCAAGGAACACATTTCGTGAATTGTGCTAATTCAGCAGCATCTTCAATTGAATCATTGAAATCTTTGAAAATGATATACTCAAAAGTCACACGGCTCCCTGTTTTTTCATGGAAATAAATCAAAGCCTCACTTAACTCTTCTAAATTATTAGATTCATTAATCTCCATTATTTTATTTCGCTTTTCGTCATTTGCGGCATGCAAAGAAAGTGCGAGATTGAATTTTACATCATCGTCACCCAATTTACGAATCATCTTGGCGATCCCAGCTGTGGAAACAGTAATTCGTTTAGGTGACATTCCTAATCCTTTTTCAGAGCTGATAATTTCACACGAACGAACGACGTTTTTGTAATTCAACAAAGGTTCGCCCATTCCCATATAAACAATGTTCGTCAATGGCGTATTGTAGCGTTGTTCTGCTTGATTTTTAAGATAGACAACTTGATCTACAATTTCACCAGCAGTAAGATTTCTTAATAGTTTTAAACGACCTGTTGCACAAAATGTACACGCCAAACTACAACCTACTTGAGAAGAAATACAAGCAGTCATTCGGGACTTCGTTGGAATTAAAACCCCTTCAACAATTTTTCCAGTTTCAATTCCAAAAGCACACTTGATGGTTTTATCCTTACTAATTTGCTCGTCTTCAACGTGAATTGCATCGATGTAAAAATGTTCTTCGAGAAGGTTTCTAAAGCTCAAACTCAAGTTACTCATTTCTTCAAATGTGTGTGCATTTTTCTTCCAAAGCCATTCGTAAACTTGATTGGCACGAAACGATTTTTCACCTAATTCTTTAATGACAGTAACTAATTCCTCCAAGGAAAATTCACGGATGTTTTTTTTACCTTGAGGCATTTTGAATTTATCTGTTAAGCATTACAGGCATTACTAACATTAAAATGTCTTCATTTTCGTTAGTGTAAGTTGCTGGTGTCAATAATCCAGCACGACTAGGTTCACTCATTGCTAATTTTACTTCAACTGAATCTAGGTTACCAAGCATTTCAATTAAGAAACGAGAGTTAAATCCAATTTCCATATCATCACCATCGTAATTGCAAGTTAAACGTTCTTGAGCTTGATTGGAAAAGTCCATATCTTCTGCGAAAAGAACTAATTCAGAACCCGCCAATTTCAATTTGATTTGATGCGTCGTTTTGTTAGCAAAAATTGCAACACGTTTCATTGAACTCAATAATTGAAGACGATCCACTAATAACACATTTGGATTTTCTTTTGGAATTACCGCTTCGTAATTCGGGTATTTTCCTTCGATTAAACGACAAACAATCGTAATATCATTGAAAGTAAAAATCGCGTTTGATTCGTTGTATTCTAATAAAATTTCCTCATCACCTCTTAGGTTGCTTTTCAGCATATTCAAAGGTTTCTTAGGTAAAATGAACGCTGAACTACCATTTGCTTCAGCATCTGTTCTTCTATAACGAACCAATTTATGAGCGTCAGTTGCTACAAAGGTTATATCGCCAGGAGTAAAATGGCAATAAACACCACTCATAACTGGTCTTAAATCATCATTTCCAGTTGCGAAAAGCGTTTTGTTAACCGCTTTTAAAATAATTTCTCCTGAAATTTTGATTGCATTTTTATTTTCAATGTTTGGTAATTTCGGAAATTCTTCTCCGTTAAAGCCTGTCATTCCAGAATTACCATTATCATAAGTAATCTCAATCGCATACGTTTCTTGATTTACTCTAAATGTACACGGTTGGTCTGGTAAATTTTTAAGAATGTCAAGCGCCATTTTCGCAGGAACTGCAATTTTTCCATTTTCTTCGGATTGAACTTCTAAAGTTGTCACCATTGTTGTTTCTAAATCAGAAGCAGAAACTGTCAATTGACCATCTTTGATTTCGAATAAGAAATTATCTAAAATTGGTAAGTTATTGCTTGAGTTAAGTACACCTGAAATACTTTGTAAATGACGTAAAAGGGTTGTGCTCGACGTTATAAAATTCATAAAAATTATATTTAGTACAAAAATAATAATTCACGTGGATTAATGCGTCTATGTTCTTGTTTGAATTGAAATTTTCATCAAGTTTCTTTCATAAATTATCAAATAAGTTGGTTAACGTTCAAGCCTTTTACTAATTTATTATGATAAAAGTCACTCATTCACTATAATTTCTTCGAATAAACACTTTTAAAGCCTCTCTTTCAAGAATTTCGTATGCTAAAGTTTTGAAATCGTCATTCATTGTAACGGCAGTAAGAAATTTATTTTCTTGCAAATCAACGGTGTAGATAAATTGCTGAAGTTCAGTTCCCGAAAGTCGTATAAGACGAGATGCTATTTGATTGGTAAGTTCTTCTTTAATTGGTATCAACGTATTTAATTCAAACTCGATTTCTAAACCACAGCGATTGAAATCCTTTATTAATTGAGAAATTGTATTTTCAATAAATTCTTTATTGGCAAAAAAATCGTTGAGTTCGAGTTGGTTCAATATTTAAATATTTAGATGCAAAGTTAAAATTACGATTTGTTCCCTTAGTTTTGTGTCAAATTCAAATTTTATAATGAAACGACTTTTCGACATTCTATTTTCCTTATTCATATTACTGTTATTTCTACCGTTTGGTATTGTACTTTCTGTACTGATTATGCTTGAATCAAAAGGTGGTGTTTTTTACAAACAAGAACGAATAGGTAAGAATGGAATTCCTTTTTATTTATTGAAATTTCGTTCAATGCGCACCGATGCAGAAAAATTAGGAAAACTAACAGTGGGAATGCGCGATCCACGAATAACTAAAATTGGCTATTTCATTCGAAAGTTTAAATTGGATGAATTTCCACAATTTATAAATGTATTGAAAGGTGAAATGAGTATTGTTGGGCCACGTCCCGATGTGAAAGAATACGTTGATTTATATACTGATGAGCAACGAACTATCTTGTTTGTTAAACCAGGCATTACAGATTATGCTTCTTTGGAATATTTTGAAGAGAGTGATTTATTAGCAAAATCTTCCAATCCTGAAAAAACGTACATCGAAGAAATAATGCCTGCGAAAATTAAGCTAAACCAAAAATACATTGCCAACCCAACTTTATTGGTTGATTTGAAGATAATTTTCTTGACAGCGAAAAGGATTTTGGTGAAGTAGGTATATTAAATGGAATAGCAATAATTAGTAGGTTTTGAATTTTTAGGCCTCCACATCCGAAATCAAAAAGAAACTTCCAATAACCAAAAGTGTATCTTGTTTGTTTAGTGTAGTAATAAGTTGTTTAATAGTTTGATTTACTTCTTGATGTACAGCTTTTATATTCAGATTCCTTTCTTTAATTTCTTGAAGTCGGTCAAAGGTTTGGCTTCGTTCATTTTTAAATGTACAAAGGTGAATTTCGGCATTCTTCGGGAAGAGTGTTATCATTTCTTCAATTGCTTTGTCTTGTGATGCGCCAAATAGAATGGTAAGCTTTGCGTTTTCTGAAAGCTTTAACGATTTCAAAGTTGCTTCAATTCCTTCTTTATTGTGCGAAACATCTAATATCAAAGTTGGATTCTTTTGTACAATTTCCATTCTACCATAAAGTCCGCTGTTTCGACGGAGGTTTTTAAGCGCTTTTTCAACTAAATTTTCATTTACAGAGAAGGAAAGTAGTGAAAGAGTTACTAAAGCTGTTTTTAAATTTTTAGATTGATAACCCGTTAATTTTAGCTCAATTGGAAGATGAAATTCTTGTGCGAAAGTGATAGAAGTATTTTGTTCTTGAGCTTTCTTTTCAAAAATGCTAGTAGTTTCAATTTGTCTTTCGCCAATAACAATAGGTCTTTCATTTTTAATTATTCCTGCCTTTTCAAAAGCGATTGCTTCTAAGTTTTCACCTAGAAATTGTGTATGGTCTATGCCAATATTCGTAATGACTGAAATTAATGGCTGTACAACATTCGTTGCGTCTAAGCGTCCACCCAAACCTGTTTCAAGCACAACGATACTACAATTTTCTTGCTGAAAATAACATAAAGCCATTGTAAATGTAATCTCAAAGAAAGAAGGTGAAAAGTTAAGTTCAATTTGTTTAATTTTCTCACAGAAAGCAATTACATATTCTTGTTCTATTTCAATCCCATTAACACGAATTCGTTCGCGAAAATCATAAATATGGGGTGAAGTAAATAATCCAACTTTTTCTCCTTTTTCAACCAATAAACTCGTCAAAAAAGAACAGGTTGAACCTTTACCATTTGTTCCAGCAACATGAATGAATTTTAGCTTTTCTTGCGGATTATCAAATGCTTGTAATAAAGATATAGTGTTTTCTAATCCTGGTTTATAAGCAGAAGCACCTTTAAATTGATAAGAAGGAAATTGTTCAAAAAGCCAGTTAATGCTTTCTTGGTACTTATTTAGCATCAATTTGAACGGTGTAAAAAGCGTAGGCTGTTCCAGAACCTGGATCTTTTTTGTATTTCACTTGCTTCATAACTTCTGCAATTACCTGATTGATAATACGTTGGTCGGTACAAGTGGATTTTGATTTAATACAAGTTGCTGCAAATACATCTCCGTTAGCGTTAATACTTAATTTCAAATGTATTTTAGAATCAAAATCAGTATCATACGATGGAAGGGTAGCATCATTTAGTCGTGTTCTTGCTTTACCATCTCCAGCTCCAGAAGGTCCATCTCCAAATTCTCCGTCACCTGGGCCACCAAAAGGGCCATTTCCAGCACCATTTCCATTTCCTGAGCCACCAGATCCAAAGGGGTTGTTTCCTTGTACAGATGTAGATGCTTGGTTGTTTGGGTTATTGCCGTTGGTTTTGTTTGAGCTTCCAGTTTTTACAGTTGTTTGACCGTTTTTGCTAGTTAGAACTTGTTGAACTTGTTCTTTTGGTTGGTCGATTGGGTCATTTGTTGGTGTTCCTCCGCCAGCGCCACCAGTTTCAACTTTCAATTCTTTTAATTCTAATTCTTCCAAGGTTGTTTCAGTATTTACCAAAACATCTTGTGGTGGTGGATCAGCAATTTGATATGTAACAAGGAAGAAAACAATTAAAACTAAAATCACAGTAACTATCGCACTAATCCATCCGATTTTTATATCTCTTGGATCAGCGACACGTGCATTAAATAAGTTTAGTTTCTCTGCCATAATTTATTTATCATAAGCTAAAACAGGATCCCAACCATTCGCTTGAGAGAGCGCAAGTACATTAAAGACTGCCTCATAACTAGCTTTGTGGTGTCCTGCCACTTTTAATTTCATTTTACCTGATTTCTCAACGGCTGCTGCAGTGATTTCTTTAATTTCATCAAAATCCATTGGATTAGCTAAATCTCCACCCGGCATTACCACATAGCGATTATCCTCTGTAATGATTACCATTGCCTCAACTGGATCTTTGACAGGTTTTAAATCTGCATCTGGTTTAGGTAAGTCGATTGGCGTTTGATTATTTGCCATTAAACTCATGATAATAAAGAAAATCAGCAATAAGAATACAAGGTCGGTCATGGAAGCCATACCACCTTCTACTTTCACATTATTTCTGGGACGAAGATCCATTTCTTATTTATTTGGTTGGTTTAATAAATCCATAAATTCTAACGCTGCGTTTTCCATTTGGTACACAACTTTACCAATTTGTCCAACAAGGAAGTTATAGCCCATAAAAGCAATAATACCAACAATTAGACCTGCAACAGTTGTTACCATCGCTGTCATAATACCTGGGGCAATCGTTTTTAACTCTAAAGTCGAAGCATTTTGTAAGTCAATGAAAACGACAACCATTCCGATTGTTGTTCCTAGAAATCCAATCATTGGTGCAGCACCAGCGGCAGTTGCTAAGAAATTCAAACGTTGTTCTAAGCGCAGGATTTCAAATTTTCCTGTATTTTCAATCGTTGCAGCAATACTTTCGTTTTTAGCAGAACCAATTCTAGAAATACCTTTTCCAAGCATTTTAGCAATCGGGCTGTCAGATGAATTACAAATATCTTTTGCGCCTTGTAGATTTCCATTACTAATTTGACTTTTAACATTGTTTAAAAAACCTTGTTCTTCTTTTGTTGCTTTTCTTAATGCTAGAAATCGTTCAACAAATACAAAAATGGTATAACCAAACATTATTAGCAATATCAAATTGATTATCCATCCAATTCCTTGATTTGATTGGTCGATGATATCCCAAATCGGAACATCCTTAACTCCTGTTGCAGGTTCCGCAGCACCTGTATTAATTCCTGGATTGGCTTGTAGAAAGAAAAATGAACTCATATTATTTAAACTTTAAAATTGTTATTTGTTACGATACTAATAAAAAAACACCGATACCCGCAAAGTATCCAATAGCAGCTAATGCTGAAATTCTTGTTAAATACCAGAAGAAAGATATTTTTTCCATTCCCATTGCTACAACTCCTGCTGCCGAGCCAATGATTAACATAGAACCTCCTGTACCTGCTGCATAAGCGATGAAGTGCCAAATGGTTGCATCTGTTTTTTGTGTGAACATACCAATACTGGCTGCTACTAAAGGAACGTTATCAATAATTGCCGAAGCAACACCTAATAAAGTAATGAACACACTTTCATCAATTTTTGCACTTACTGTTTGACCAAAGTTGAAAATCATACCTAAAGATTCCATTGAAGCGACAGTCATTAAAATTCCTAAAAAGAATAGAATCGAAGGCATTTCAATTTTACTTAAAGCTTTTAAGGTTGGCCCGTGATGAGTTTCTCCACCTAACTTTTCTCTTTCATTATGAGAAAAATGAATAGATCTATTTGCTAAAATTTCTGCAGTTATTGCCATTACACTCAATGACATCATCATTCCAATGTAAGGCGGCAAATGCGTAAGGGTTTTAAATACAGGTACCATTATTATCATAAATAAACCAAAGATTAACATAAAGGCTCCGTGTTTATTTTGATGTTCGTGTGTTTCTTCTTGATCTATTTCACCTTTAAATATAGACATAAATGAAGCAATAATTAAAGGAATTACTGTACAAACTATTGCTGGTAATACTAATAGTTTCATTACCTCCCCAGTTGTGATTTTATTCGCCATCCAAAGCATTGTTGTTGTAACATCCCCAATTGGAGTCCAAGCTCCGCCTGCGTTTGCTGCAATAATTATAAATCCAGCATACCACATTCTTGTATCTGCTTCTTTGATTATTTTTCGAAGAATTGTTATTAATACAATAGTTGCGGTTAGATTGTCAATGATTGCAGAAAGCAAGAATCCTAATATTGCGACAATCCAAAGAATCTTTATTTTCTTTTTAGTTTTAATTACATTTTTAATAGATGCAAATCCTTCAAAATGGTCAATCATTTCAACAATTGCCATAGCACCCATTAAGAAAATAAGAATTTCAGCAGTTTTTCCGAAATGATGTAAAAGAGTTGTTTCTAAAAGCTCTGATTTAATTTCATGATTCGCTTCTCCAATAGAAAATAGTTTTCCTGTGTGTGGGTCAATCCAATTTTGGACGCCATCAATATTAAAAGCAATGGTGGTCCAACAGATTACCATCATTAACAAAGCGGGAACTAATTTGTCAATCTTAAGGGAATGTTCCAACGTAATTGCTGTATATCCCAAAATGAATGTAGCAAGAATAAATAATTCCATTCTTTTAGATTTATTGAACTAATTGTTTTAAAGCAATTTCAAAGGCTACTTTTGCGATACCTGTGTGTTTTGTATTTACTTCAAATGTTTTTTCTAAAGCATTTTTAATAATTGCACTTGTGTCTTCAAAAATTAATTTGTCTTCGATGCTTTTTAAGTCATTACTCATTAAATAAGCAAAAACGCGCGCCATACCACAATTGGCAATGAAGTCTGGAATCAATGCCAAGGAAGCATCTGCCTTTTCAGCGATTGAACCAAAGAAAATTTCAGGGTCAGCGAAAGGTACATTTGCACCTGAAGAAATTACTTTAACACCTGAACTTAACATTCTATTTAGTTGATCCTCAGAAATCATTCGACTTCCTGCGCAAGGTATAAAGACATCTGCACTTAAATCCCAAATTTTAGAATTAATTTCATCGTAACTCATTAAATTTGAGTGAACTAATTCATTTCCGTTTTTGTTAAGGAATAGTTCTTTTATTTCTGCAAATGTAAATCCGTTCTCGTTAATCAATCCACCAACACGGTCAATAATCCCAACCACTAAAGCGCCATTTTGAGCTAAATAATAAGCAGCAGCTGAACCAACATTTCCCCAACCTTGAACGATAACTTTTTTACCTTTTAATTCTCCACCCCAAATATCAAAATAGTGACGAATAGACTCAGCAACACCATAGCCAGTTATCATATCTGCGACTACGTATTTTCTTGCTGTGTCTGGTGTAAATGAAGCATCTTCTATAATTTTTAAAACACCTTGGCGCAATTGACCAATTCTATTGATTTTCTGTGATTCTTTTGGTTGAAAATGACCATTAAAAACACCTTCTTGTGGGTGCCAAACTCCACAATCTTCTGTGATAGGAATAACTTCATGAATTTCATCAACATTTAAGTCGCCACCAGTACCATAATAACTTTTTAATAAAGGAGAAACTGCAGCATACCAACGACGTAAAACACCTTCTTTACGTGGATCTTTTGGGTCAAAGTTGATTCCAGATTTTGCACCTCCAATTGGTGGACCGGCAACAGTAAATTTCACTTCCATTGTTTTAGCAAGTGATTCTACCTCACGCTTATCTAAACCTTTTCGCATTCTTGTGCCACCACCAGCTGCACCACCTCTTAGCGAGTTGATAACAACCCATCCTTCAGCCTCTGTCTCAGCATCTTTCCATTCAAAGACAATCTCTGGACGTTTATTTTCAAATTTTTGGAGTAAATCTTTCATTCAATCAATTCTACGAAATTCAGACAAAATTATAAAAATGAATGATTGAAGTCTTGATTTAATCGATACTTACCAACAACTAGAGTGTGGATAAGTGTTATTTTTGGGATTTATGAAAAGCTCCTGAGCAGACTTCAGTTTTAGCTCCTGTGACACTTTTAATAGTAGTTGTTTCATTTCTTAAATAAAGTGCTCCCAGAAAAGCAAAAATAATTGCTTCTTTGAAATCGATGATCTCTTCAGAAGGAACAATAACTTTACCTTTAAAGAAAAATTTAATTCGTTCAATTAGAAAAGAGTTTTTTGCTCCACCTCCTGTTATATAAACTGAATTTAACTTTTCGTTATTAAGAGTACTACTAATTTCAATTGCCGTGTGTTCAACTAGTGTTCTCAATTTATCTTCCAACTTTTCAATTTTGGAAATTATTGGGTTGAATTCTCTTTCTAGCCATTCAGTCCCCAACGATTTTGGTGGTGATTTATGAAAATGGGTCAACTTTTGAAGTTCTTCGATAATTCTGAAGTTGATTGTTCCTTTTCGTGCAATTTCACCATCTTTATCATAGGAAAGGCTTATTGATTTTACAGCGTCGTTCAATGGTAAATTACCTGCGCAAATATCAAAGGCAATGATTTCATTGTTTTTTTTGAAACTGATATTTGTAAAACCACCTATATTTAGAAAAGCGTTTGCTTTATTACTAAATAAATGAAAATCACCGATTGGAACTAAAGGCGCACCTTGACCTCCAGCTACCACATCTAAGGTTCTAAAATCGTTAACGACATCAATTCCAGTTTTGAAAGCTATTGTCGTTCCACATCCAATTTGATAAGTAAATCCATTTTCGGGTTGATGAAAAATAGTTTGACCGTGTGAAGCAATTGCATCAATGTTTATCTTTTCAATTTTGTGTTGAACTATAAATTCAATAACACAATCTGCATAAAATTTCCCGATTTGTTTGTCAAGTTTTAAAATTTCAGGAACAGATAGGTTGGTAGCAATTTGAAGTTGCGTTAAAATCAGTGGGTTGTATGGAACTGTTTGATAGTTAATAAGTTCAAAATCAACTTCTTCATCTTTAAAGTTGAATATAACGTGAGCAATATCCAAACCATCCAAAGAAGTTCCAGACATTAAACCTATAATTTCGATTTTATTCTTGTTTAATTGCTTATTCAAAACAGAAATTCGTTTATTTTTGTCAAAATTAATTTAATTCGTCAAACTATGAATTTTGAATTGTCTGAAGAGCAATTGGCAGTAAAAGAAGCTGCTAGAGATTTTGCACAAAACGTCTTGAAACCAGGAGTTATCGAAAGAGATAGCTTACAAAAATTTCCAGCAGAACAGATTAAGCAATTAGCTGAACTTGGTTTTATGGGAATGATGGTTGATCCAAAATACGGAGGAAGTGGAATGGATACATTGTCATACGTTTTGGCAATGGAAGAAATTTCTAAAGTTGATGCATCAACATCAGTGTGTATGTCAGTTAACAACTCATTGGTTTGTTGGGGATTAGAGAAATTTGGTACAGAAGAGCAAAAACAAAAATACTTAGTTCCACTAGCGAAAGGTGAGAAAATCGGTGCATTTTGTTTATCAGAGCCAGAAGCAGGTTCGGATGCAACGTCTCAACGTACAACAGCTGTTGATATGGGAGATCACTACATTTTAAACGGAACAAAAAACTGGATTACTAACGGTTCTTCAGCATCAATTTACTTAGTAATCGCTCAAACGAATGTAGAAGCAGGTCACAAGGGAATTAATGCATTAATCGTTGAAAGAGGAATGGATGGTTTCATCGTTGGAGCAAAAGAAGATAAAATGGGAATCCGCGGAAGTGATACACATACTTTATTGTTCAACGATGTAAAAGTTCCAAAAGAAAATAGAATTGGAGAAGATGGGTTTGGTTTCAAATTCGCGATGAAAGTTTTGAGTGGAGGTAGAATTGGTATCGCTGCGCAAGCATTAGGAATTGCAGGTGGTGCTTACGAGTTAGCTTTAGATTATTCAAAACAACGTAAAGCTTTTGGTAAAGAAATTTACAAGCATCAAGCAATCGCATTCAAATTGGCGGATATGGCAACTGAAATTGAGGCAGCGAGATTGTTAGTTTATAAGTCAGCTTTGGACAAAGATATGGGTAGAAATTACGACCAATCTTCAGCAATGGCGAAATTGTATGCTTCGAAAGTAGCAATGGAACAAACGGTGGAAGCTGTTCAGATTCACGGAGGATATGGTTTCGTGAAAGAATACCACGTTGAGCGTTTAATGCGCGATGCAAAAATCACACAGATTTATGAAGGTACTTCTGAAGTTCAAAAAATCGTTATTTCAAGAGGTATTTTAGGTTAAAAATAACTCAATTTATATTTAAAAATCCCGGAGCGAAAGTTTCGGGATTTTTTTTTTGCTAACAGTCACATTATTAATTAACAAAGTGAACAAGTTTGAGTTCTTCGTGTTAATTTTACAGTATAATTTTTTTAAGAGTTTATGAATAAAAGAAATATTTCTTTGAGCAATTCTAATGTTGTAACATTTATTACTTGTGGTAATATGAATTCAGTCTACAACAATCAGTTAACTTCAATTGAACCAAAATCTATGAATGCTCGACGGTATTCATTTTTTGTTTTATTGAGTAGCTTTTTTTCGTTAATGATGTTGTTGAGTGGAGGAGTTTGGGGGCAAGTAACCGTTAGCTGGAGAAACGAAGCTACTAATGGAAATTGGGAAAATGGAACAAATCCCTGTAATGAGATTGGAACTTCAAATTCTCAATGGTGGTATGGAAGTTGGTCGCCGAATAATGCAAGAAATAGACCAGATTGCTTCGGAAGTCATATACTTAATTTTGATAACAATCATCAACTTTCAATGTCGCTCGGTTCTCTTTCTTTCAATGTTCATCAAATCATTTTTGCAAGTGGGAATTCAAGTTCAAGAACAATTGGTTCAGTTGGGAATGGGACTATAAATTTCTTTGAATTTTCAACAACCTGGCCAAAAATTCAAAATAATTCGGGTGCAACTCATACTATTAATTCAGCAGTTGTTGCAAGCCCAAATAGTGGTAATAATTTGGAGCTTGTTGCCTCTTCACGAGGCTTAATTTTTGGCGGAACAATTAATAACAATGGAAGAAGCATTCAAATTTATGGAAATAATTCATCCCTAGACGCTTCAAATCGTTTTATAAGTTTGGGTGGTATTGTTTCTGGTTCAGGTGTATTGAATGTTTCTCAATTTGGTGCGGTAAGATTAAATGCAGCTCACACATATACTGGTCAAACACAAATTGACAACGGTGAATTGTGGATTGAAAGTGCTGGTTCAATTTCAGGAAGTAGCGGGATTTTCATTGGAAACGGTGGACAGATGGCAAATGTGGCTAAATTATGGTTGTCAAATGCTACTGGAGGAACGACATTCTCTAACAATGTTACAATCAACAACGGTAACACCACTACTCGTTACATTGGAGGATTAAACACTTCTGGTACTCATACATTCTCTGGAAACATAACTAATAATTCCGCAGGTGGAGTTTATTTATCAGCTGAATTGGCGGGTGGAACAACCGCTTTTTCAGGAGTCGTATCTGGTTCGAATCCAGTGCTTACAAGTGGCGCAGGAACATTAATTTTAAGTGGTAGTAGTGCAAATACTTATTCTGGTATAACTACTTTAGATGCTTCAACAACTGTCTTGAATAAATCAGCCAATACCATTGCAATACCGACCAACACTACACTAAATACTGAAAAAACACTACGAACTGATGCTGCAAATCAATGGGGAACAGGAACCCCTCCTTTATTAACTATCAATGGAAACGGTTTTTTTAATTTAAATAACAACAACCAAAAAGTAGCTTTGGCAAGTGCTTCAGCAACAAGTTCAGTTACTCTTGGTTCAGGAACGTTAAATATTGATAACACTTTTTCAGATACTTATGCTGGAGGAATTAGTGGTACGGGAGGTGTTACAAAAACGAATGCGGGTATCCAAATCTTAACTAATTCTTCACTTACTTATACAGGAGCAACAACAATTACTGCTGGCGAAATTAGACTTCAACCTACTTCTAATGCAACTTTTGCTTCACAAATAGTATTGAATGGAGGAACTTTAAGCACAACAGGTATAACATCTACAAGAACTTGGACGAGCTCCTCAACTTTAAATCTCAATACTAATTCAACAATTGCTCTAGCTTCATCTACAGCACACACATTGACATTTGCTAATAGTAGCGCTGTTAATTGGACTTCAACAGCAAACCTAGTTATTACTGGTTGGTCAGGAACATATAACGGAACTTCAAATGGTACCACTGGAAAAATATTTATTGGAAATTCAGCATCAGGTTTAACAAGTTCACAATTAGCAAGAATTTACTTTTTCAATGGAACTAATCATTACACTGCTGTTCAGCTTTCGACAGGTGAAATTGTTCCAACTGCGAATATTGCTATGTTTTGGGGCGCAACAACTACAGCTTCTTGGACTGCAACTACCGGTACAAGATGGGATACCTCGCCAACAGGCACCACTTTTGGCACCACTTGGGTAACAGGAAGAGCTGCGGTTTTTAATGTAGCAAGTAGCGCAATTACTGGTGCTAGTACTGATGTGGCTAGTATTACAGCTAATGAAAATGTAACGGTAACAGCATCGGGAACTTTGGGTACCAATTCTGCAGTAGTACCAATTTTTGTTGCATCAGGTAAAAACTTTAGTTTAAGTGGTCAAGCTTTAACTTCTTCTGCAACGGCAGGGTATATTAAAAACGGACCGGGTACATTGCAACTTAGCGGTGGAACTTTTGCAGGTGGTGTTACTCTTAATGACGGTATGATAGCTGTGGGGGGGGTAAATGCAATGGGTCAAGGTGGTTCATTAACCATTAATGGCGGAACTATAGGCGGAATAGCAACCAGAGATTTAACAGGTAAATATACTGGCGGTATTACCGTTGGGGGTGATTTTGCTTTAGGATCTTCTACTTCACCTGCAAACTCAACCGCAGCTTTAACATTCACCAATAATACTTCTTTAGGTTCCTCCGCAACAAGAACGATCACATTAGGTGGTACTGGAGTAATGACTTGGAATGGAATTATAAGTGGAACAAGTTCAAACCTTGTTATCAATTCATCCGTTGCAGGTGCACTTATTTCTTTAGGTGGTGCCAACACATATTCAGGCACAACTACAATAGGATCTAATGCAACACTAAGATTAGGTGCTGCTAACGCATTACCAGTAGGTGGTGCTGGTTTGATTTTAAATGGCGGTACATTAAGCACGGGAGCATCAACCGGATTTTCAGTAGGATCTCCTTCCACAAATGCTGGAACTTTAAACTTAGCCGCGAATTCATCAATTTCACTAGGCACCGGGAATCACTCTATCTATTTTGCAGCCAGTAACGCGGTTACATGGAATGGCTCTACATTAACCATAACTGGTTGGACCGGAAATGATGGTGAATCTGGAACAGCGGGCAAAATTTTTGTTGGTAATAGTGCTACTGGATTAACAGCAGATCAATTAGCGAAAATCACAATTAACGGAAAAGCTGTAACCCAATTAGGTACGGGTGAAATTGTTCCTCGAGCAACTTTGTATCGTTCGGCTCAAACAGGAAATTGGAGCTCGACATCAACTTGGCAAAGAAGTTTGGATGGTGGTGCAACTTGGGTTGCTGCCATAGCAACTCCAACAAGTGCTGATGGGACAATTACAATTAGATCTCCACACACCGTTACACTTGATGCTGCTATTACTATCGACCAAACTATCGTTGAGCAAGGAGCAACAGTAATTCACTCATCTGCAAATACAATTACTGTTGCAAATGGTACTGATACAGATTTAACCATAAATGGTATTTGGAGAAGGACAGTTGCATCAAATACGATTTCAATTAATTCAGGAGCTACAATAATTGTTGGCACAACTGGAGAATATGAACATGCAGTAGATGGGGGTTCCTTACCTATTGCAACATGGAATTCTGGTTCAACTTTAACAGTGACAGGGTTTGTTTCTGCAACAACATTCAGTGCAGGAATTGGTCAGGCATTTTCAAATGTATCTTGGAATTGTACAAGTCAAGCTGCTGATGTAATCTTAGAACCTACTTCAACTTCAATAACTGGATTATTTAAAGTTTTGTCTACAGGTGCTGGGTCAAATATAATTGCACTTGGAAATACTGGAACTACAAGATCATTAACAGTTGGTTCTCTTCAAGTAAGTGGAGGTATATTTGCTGTTGCTGGAGCAACAGCCAGTGCAGCTATGAATCTTAATGTATCAGGAAATTGTACTATAGATGGTGGTTTATTACAAGTTTCAAGAACAATTGGTTCAGCCAATACTTTAACCGTTAATGGCACAACAACTTTATCTAGTGGTACATTCTATATTCAAAATGCTGGCGTAGCAACTGCAAATTCAAATGTGAATTCAGCTATTTTAATTGGTAATGTTACAATAAATGGAGGGACATTAGATTTGGTTCCAACGGCTAACGATTTAGGTCCGGGAAGAGTTTTTGTTCGCGGCGATTTGATGTTGTCTTCCGGAGCAATACAAAATACAAGAAATGTAAGTACCGGTTCATCGGGAATTTATTTTGATGGTTCTTCAACTCAAACATTCACACATTCTGGTGGTACACTTTCAACAGCTTCTGGTGGAGTGGGACGTCGTTTCTTCTACAAAACAAGTTCTGGTCCAACAATTAATGAGGTTTATAGTGCATCATCTGCTCAAATAACCGTTAATGGAACAGAAGGGTCAAGTATTCCTGCAGGTTATGCATCTTGGCCAACATCTGGTTCAACAATCAATAATGTAACAATCGACAATAGTGCTGGTGTTACATTGAGCGCAGCTAAACAAATAAATGGCGCTCTTACTTTAACTTCTGGAAAATTAACAACGAATGGAAATGCCTTAACTTTAGTAAATAGTACGACAGGTTCAAGTTCAAGTTATATCGTTGCTGATGCAACAGGAACTGTTACAATGAATGCAGTATCATCTACAAAAACGATTCCAATCGGAACAGCTAGTTCTTATGCACCTTTAGTCATTAGCGCAGGTTCTTCAACCAATTATGCCACTTATGTCTCTTCAACTTTACCATGCGCTGTTGGTAATGCTGATGCAGTTGTCAATCTTGCGTGGAATATTAATGGTTCAAATGCTCCATCAAATGTTGTTTTTCAATGGAATTCTGGGAATCAAGGAAGCTCTTTTAACCCTGCGAATAATTGTGAAGTTGGTCAATATGGATCTTCTTGTCCTTATACAGCTACAACGATAGGAGTTGTATCAGGTTCAGGTCCATATACATTGAGTGTGAGTTCAGGTTTGGCATCCGGCAATAATATTTATTCCATTGGTAATTTAAATTCTATTGTGCCAGCAGGGCCGTCATTAAACACGGCTGTTTTGTCATCATCTTTAAGTACTACCTACGGCACCGCATCTTCTGGAGTTAGCTTTACCACTAGCGGAACCAACTTAACGGCTAACATCACCGCAACAGCACAATCGGGTTATGAAGTCTCAACAGATAACACATCTTTTACTTCTACTGTATCAGTTTCTAATAATTCAACTGTTTGGGTTCGTTTAGCTGCAGCACAGCCTGTAGGCAACTACAATGGTGCTACTGCAGTCGTTTTATCAAGCACAGGTGCAACAAATGTGAATGTTACCACTTCAGCATCAGGAAATACAGTTTCACAAAAAGCATTAACAATAACAGGAATTTCAATTGATAACAAAACTTACGATGCAACAACATCAGCTACAATATCTGGAACGGCGGCTTACTCCGGTTTAGTTAATGGTGAGTCATTCGTCATTTCAGGTTCACCAAGTGCAAATTTCAATAATAAAAATGTTGGAACTGCTAAACCAATAACGGTGAGCGGATACACTGCCCCAAGTGCGAATTATTCCATAACACAACCTAATTCACTAACGGCTGAAATTACCGCTAAAGCATTAACTGTTTCGAGTGCGGCTGTAACCTCAAAAACGTATGATGGAACAACTTCAGCAACAATTACGGGTACGTTAGTTGGTGTTGAATCGGGCGATGTGGTAACGTTTGCTGGTACTGGAACTTTTGCAGATGCAAATGTTGGTACAGGAATAACTGTTACTTCTACATCAACATTAGGCGGTATAGATGCTGGAAACTATTCCTTAACCCAACCAACGGGATTGACGGGGAGTATCACCCAAACTTCACAAACAATCGTTTTTGGAGCTTTAGCGAATAAAATTACCACAGATGCCCCGTTCTCATGTGGTGCAACTTCTGCAACTTCAGGTGTTAATCCACTAACTTATTTGAGTTCAAATACGGCTGTTGCAGCGATAGATGCTTCAGGTGTAATAACTATTCAAGGAGCTGGAACAACTACAATAACAGTTTCACAGGCTGGAAACACAAATTATTCTGCGGCTGCTGATGTTGCGCAGACGTTGACAGTTAATGCGGCGCCGTGTGCAACAGAGGATTTTTCTAACTTACCTACATCAAGTTCATCTTCATATTCTTCTAGAACTTGGACTGGCACAAACAATGTTACGTGGACGGCAGAAGGTGCGCGAACAGATCAAACATTAACAGGTGTAGCAATATGTTTCGGAACAAGTGGAACTAGAAAAGTTACGTCACCAACTTACAACGGTGGTATTGGCAACTTATCTTTCGATTATGTTAGAGCTTTCACAGGTACAAATGCTCGTACTTTACAGGTTTGGGTTAATGGTGTGCAGATTGGTAGCGACATTACAGTAAATACCTCCTCAGATATTGTTCAAACATATTCTCAAGATATTAATATTACCGGAAATGTTGTGGTTGAAATAAGAAGTACTAATACTAGCGCAAGTACTTCTAATCAAATTAAAATTGACAATATTTCTTGGACTTGTTACAGCGCGCCTGAAATCAACCTAAAACAATCATCAACAAACCTAGCTAGCGGAAGCGGTTCTTATTCCTTTGGAACTGAAACTGTTGGGAACACCTCATCAGCGGTAACTTTTACCATTGAGAATATAGGAACTGCAACACTAAATCTAACCGGTTCACCAAAAGTGGCTATTTCAGGTCATACAAGTGATTTCACCATTAATCAAACATCCACATCTGCAACTGTTGCCGCAAGTGGAAGTACAACTTTTACAGTTTCTTTTTCTCCAACCACAACTGGTGCAAGTTCAGCAACTATTTCCATTGCCAATGATGATTCAAATGAAAATCCATATACTTTTTCAGTAACTGGTACAGGTGCTACTTATGCCCCATCCGTTACAACATCTGCTGCAACTTCAATAGCTACAACTGGCGCTACATTAAATGGAGAAGTAACCAGCGATGGTGGTGCGGCAATTACCGAACGAGGATTCGTTTACAAAACAAGCAGTGGTGTTACCATTTCAGACAACAAAACCACGGTTGCAGGAACAACAGGAGTATTTAGCTTATCTCCTTCAAGTTTGTCTGTAAACACGAGATATTACTTTAGAGCGTATGCCATAAACTCTGTGAATACCACTTTGGGAAGCGAACTCGATTTCTGGACTTTGGCAAATGTACCATCAGCTCCAACTGTGAACACTCCAACTGGTTCTTCGTTGAATGTAACAATTGGGGATGCAGACGGAAATCCGGCAACAACTACCTACGCAATTCAAGAAACCACATCTGGTAATTATGTGCAAGCAAATGGGAGTTTAGGTGCAAGCGCAGTTTGGCAAACAGCCTCAACTTGGAGTGCAATTACAGTAATTGGCTTGAGTTCAGCAACCACCTACACGTTCCAAGTTAAAGCAAGAAATGGTGCAAATACAGAAACTGCATTCGGTCCTACGGCAAATGGAACAACATCATCTATCGGTTTGAATGCGGTTATTCTTTCTTCTGATCTAACTTCAACTTATGGTTCGGTATCAAGTGGGGTTAGTTTTACGGCAAGTGGCACCAATTTAACCAGCAACATAACTGCAACTGCTCAATCAGGCTATCAAGTTTCTTCAGACAATAGCAGTTTTGGCTCCTCCGTTTCGGTTGCGTCAGGAACAACCGTTTATGTACGCTTTGCATCCACTTTATCCGCAGGAAACTACAATAATCAAGTGGCAGTAGTTCTTTCAGGTGGTGGAGCATCAAGTGATGCAAATGTTACCACGTCCTTATCGGGAAATACAGTTTCTCCAAAAGCATTGTCAATATCAACAGCAACCGTTGCATCAAAAGTATATGATGGTTCAACAACAAGTGGGACAGTTACTGCTGGTACATTATCTGGTTTTGTAGGTTCAGAAACAGTTGTAGTAGCATCTGCCACAGGAACATACGCTGATGCAAATGGTGGAACAGGAAAAACGGCAACTATTTCCTATACGCTAGGAAATGGAACAAACGGTGGTTTGGCAGCTAATTATTCATTGGCAAACACAACTGCATCGGGAGATATAACTCAAGCAACTCAAACCATAACATTCACATCATTTACAACCCCAATTACAGTGAGTACAACCATTACTGCAAGTTCAAATTTTGGTAGCGCGATTACTTATTCAAGTTCAAATACAAATGTAGCAACCATCAATTCATCAACCGGTGTAGTAACAATAGTTGGAAATGGTACAACAACGATTACAGCTTCCAATGCGGGTAATTCGAATTATACCGCGGCTTCCACTTCGCAGGTGTTGACGGTGAATCCGACTACTTCGGCATTAGTCACATTTGATTTTGCCGGAATTGCAGGAAGTGAATCAACATCTACCTCAAATGCATCTGCTAATGGAATAGCCAGTTCAACTATAAGCAGAGGTTCGGGACTTAGTGCAGCTGCAAATGCCGATCGGTTCAATGCTACCAATTGGGCAACTGGTTCAATTGCTAACGCCACAAGCGGAAACAATTATATGGAATTTACGGTGACACCCAATTCTGGCTTTCAATTTTCGGTTTCTTCTATCCAATTTCAAATTCAGCGTTCAGCATCAGGTCTAACCGCAATAGCTTTGCGAAGCTCTGTTGATGATTTTGCTTCAAATCTTGATGCTGTGAAGAGTGTTACTGACAATACATCAACACAATCTTTCACTTTTAACTTTTCGCAAGCTAATTCAACCAATGCTGTGATCTATCGTTTATATGGATATGCAGAGGCAACAACTGGTACTGGTGGTCCAGGTGATGGAGATGGCAATGATATTATTGTAAATGGAATCGTATCTTGTCTTACCCCATCACAGTCCTCTGCCGTTTCTGGTTCAACAACAATTTGCTCAGGTGTTGCTGAAACCTATTCCGTAACTAATGTTTCAGGTGTAGGCTATACTTGGAGTTTACCGGGTGGTAGTTGGTCGGGTAGTTCCACATCAAATTCAATAAATGCCACGGTTGGAAATGCAGGAGGCACCATTTCTGTTACACCTTATAATGCTGCCTCTGGATGTTCAAATTATACAGCAAGCTCTCAAAGTATTTCGGTAACAGTGAATACATCTCCATCTGCTCCTGCAGCAACCATCACGCAACCAACATGTTCTGTTGCAACTGGTACAATCACCATTACCTCTCAATCGGATGTTCAATATAGTATCAATGGCACAGATTATCAAGTTAGTAATGAATTTTCAGGTTTATCACCAAATACGTACACTATTTATGTAAGAAGTACTTTAACAGGAAGTTGCGTTGCATCTACAGGAAGTCAAGTGGTTAATGCACAACCTGGTGCTCCAGGAATTCCTTCTGCCCCAACAGCTTTAGCTCAAAGTCTTTGTTCCGGAGCTACAGTTGCCGACTTGACCGTTAATTCTGGTTCATCCATCAAATGGTATGATGCTGCATCCAATGGGAATTTATTAGCAGGTGGTACAGCATTAGCAGCTGGTAATTATTACGCATCGCAAACAGTTTCTGGTTGTGAGAGTTCAAGAACAAGTGTGGCAGTAACTATTAACTCCAATGGAACTT
>JACCEA010848357.1_pt1 | contig 48727 bp, 62 predicted proteins | sample 7449851 | NCBI WGS metagenome assembly JACCEA01 (sample SAMN15323453, study PRJNA562643) | freshwater metagenome | isolation source: river surface water | place: USA:Blue River Watershed | collected 2017-08-18 | reverse complement strand
TGGTAGAAACACCACAGGATATAATAACACAGCAATTGGAAACTATGCTTTACAGAGTAACACCACAGGAGGTTATAACACAGCAATTGGACGAAGTGCTTTAGCTAATAACACTACAGGAACTGCTAACACAGCAATTGGAAACTATGCTTTACAGAGTAACACCACAGGAGGTTATAACACAGCAATTGGACTAAATGCGGGTAGCGCAATATCAGATGGTTCTAAACAAGCAATAACAGACCAGTCTATATTTATAGGGTACGGTACAAGAGCATTAGCAGACAATCAAACTAATCAAATTGTTATAGGTAATGGTGCAATCGGTTTAGGTTCAAATAGTGTTGTACTAGGTAACGAGAGTACAGTAACTACTGCATTGAGAGGTAATGTAGGCATTGGTACTACTGCTCCTTCTACTCTTTTAGATGTTAATGGAATTATTACTGCAATAGGTGGTAATTCAACACAATGGAATTCTAAACAAGAAGCTTTGGTTAGTGGTACTAATATTAAAACACTTAATGGAAATAATGTTTTAGGAAGTGGTGATTTATCAACAAAAGGAATACATACATTGGTAAAACCTGCAGTTGGAGAAACTACTTCTTTTTTATTATACGGTCAAACTATTGGAAATGTTGTTGGTCAAGCAAATAGACTTATTGCGGTACCTTATATACCAGCAACAACAATAACTTGTTCATCATTATATATTAACATAAGTACTGCTTTAGCAGGTTCTAAGGCAAGAATATTAATTTATTCAGATGATAACGGAAAGCCTGGTACTAAAATATATGAAAGTGCAAATTTAGATTGTTCTACAACAGGAATTAAAACCGCTACAACAACTCAAACTTTTAACGCAGGAACGATTTATTGGATATGTTCCCACTCATCATCAACTCAAACTTTTTCATCGGCTAATCCAGCAGCATTGATTCCTATTAATGTTAGTGGAATTTCAGTATTTACTTCTTATTATATAACCCCAACATTTGGATCAGCTCCAACTACATTTGGAACAGGAACATTTACTCAATTAGCACTTCCTTTTATAGGTATAAAAATTTAAAAATAATATTATGGCAAAAATTAGAAATGAAATTTACGACGACAATGGACTGGTTGAAGTTGTTTTTATAGATATTGAAGAACAAAACGAACAAGATTTGTTGGAACAAAAAGAAGCTGAATTAATAGCTATATATAAAGAAATTGAATTATTAAAAAATAAATAAATATGATTACTTACAAATGGGAATTCCCTGCATTCGATTGCAGTTTAGACAAAGAAGGAATGGAAAAAGTTGTTACAACTGTTCATTGGAGATATAAAGGAACAGATGAAAATGATGTAACCGCAGAAATTTATGGAGCACAAGCTGTAGGAGAACCAAACCCTGATGCTTTTACACCATACCCTGACATCTCAGAGGAACAGGTAATAAAGTGGATGGAAAGTACTATGGATATGGGAGAAATACAAAAAAATATTGCAGAGCAAATTGATTTGATAAAAAATCCTATTCAAGTAACTTTACCTGCTCCTTGGAATATTTATAATAAATAAAACTTTAAATGAATACAATAAGCACCTCAGGTATATCCCCTTCTTCTGTAATTAGAGCAGACCATTTATTAAGAATAATAAGAGCCTTAAATGGTACAACTGATAATATTATAATACTATCAGGTTCACTTTCAGTAACTGGATCAGCTACTTTTAATAGTGGTATAACAGGTTCATTACAAGGTACTGCTTCGTATGCTTTAACTTCTTCAATGACTGAAGCTGTAAGTGGGAGTACAGGATATATTCCAATATTTACTAGAAATGAAACCTTAGGGAATTCAAATGTATTTCAAGATAACGACGGTAGAGTAGGAATAGGGACTAATAATATACAAAAATGCGCGGCATTAGAAATAAAAACTGAAAATCCTTTAGGATTACTTCTCCCAAAACTTACAAATGATCAAATAAATGAAATAGACTCCCCAGTAGATGGATTATTAGTATATAATACCGATAAAGATCAAGTACTTGTTTATATAATGGGTAGGTGGGAAGTATTCCAGTTTGCTTAATAAATAAAAACTAATAATAAAAATAAATAAAAACCAATAATAATGTTATGGAAAAATCAACAAAATTAACACAAGAAGAATTACAACAATTACATGATTTTCAAAACAATTCTGAAATTTTAATTTCACAATTAGGTCAAATTAGTTTTCAAAAATTACAACTTGAAAAACAAGAAGAATTTTTAAAACAAAAATTTAATGAGTTAACTACTAAGGAATTAGAAATTTCTCAATCCCTAAAAGAAAAATATGGTAATGTTAATATAGATTTAAAAACAGGTGAATTAACTTACTCTTAAATATAAGTTTTGAACCCTCCCTCAATATTTATCATCAAATGAATTAATCTAAAAATAAATAATAAAAATGGCTGAAACTCTTTTATCTCCAGGTGTTCTAACTAGAGAAAATGATCAATCCCCAATTACTCAAGGCCCTATTACTGCTGGAGCAGCTATTATAGGACCAACAGTATCAGGTCCTGTTAGAATACCAACTTTAGTTACTTCTTATAGTGACTATTTAAATAAATTTGGTGGTTCTTTTATTAGTGGAGGGGCATCTTATGAATACTTAACTTCAATTTCCGCTTATAATTATTTTCAACAAGGTGGTAGTACTTTATTAGTAACTAGAGCAGTGAGTGGAACTTTTTCACCCGCTACTTCTAGTGTATCAAGTAATATAGAATCTGTAGTTGGGAATTTTGCATCTGCTTCTTTTATCACTTCATCAAATTCAACTGCTTCATGGAATCAAATCTTAATTACTTCTAATACAGTTTTTGGTGATGTAACTTATAATATAACTAATTATCCTTATCAAGTTACTGGTTCTTCTTTTTACCAAAATGTTAATAATACTTTATATGTTGGGATAGGCAATGGAACTTTTGATGGAACTAATGCTATAACTTCTACATCTCAATGGGCTACTTTATTAATTAATGCTGTAAACACTCCTGGGACTGAAATTTCAAACTTAGTATCAGCTTCATTAGATGGTAATAAAATTAAATTTACAGCAGTCAATGCTGGAACAATTTATAATAATCTGGCTTTAACTAGTAGTTTTGGATACGGAACCCCAGTAACATCTAGTTTTGCTGGAGGTACTGATTCTACTCCAAGTACTGTATTTGTATTAGAAACTTTATCCCAAGGTGATATTAATAATTCATATAGTGTAGAAGGTGTAAATGGAGTTTTACCTTCAGGTTCAAATAATAATATTAGATTTGAAATAGTAAATCCTAACACTGGAAGTGGTACTTTTGATTTATTAATTAGAAGAGGAAATGATAATAATAATACTAAAGTAATTTTAGAACAATGGGTAGGTCTATCATTAGATCCTAACCAACCAAACTATATTGAAGCTGTAATCGGTAATCAAACAGTTAGTACAGATGATGGATACACTCAAGTATCAGGAGATTATACTAACAAATCAAGATACGTAAGAGTAAAATCAGTTAATTATACAACACCAAACTATTTTGATGGTAACGGAAATCCAGTATCTTCTTATACTTCATCTTTACCAATAGTTCAAAGTGGTTCATTTGGTGGAGCTTCAGGAACAAACTGCGGAGTTTACGGTTTATCTAATAGTGATTATACATCTTCAATTTCATTATTAAGTAATGTTAATGAATTTAAATTTAACCTAATCACAACCCCAGGAGTAACGGCTCCAACAGGAAATGCAGTTTTAACTTCTTTAACTAACATGGCTGAAGATAGAGGAGATTGTATTGCAATTGTAGATTTATCAGCTTATGGAAATAATGTATCAACAGTAATTAATAATGCTACTTCAATTGATAGTAGTTATGCCGCTTCTTATTATCCATGGGTTCAAATTAGTGCACCTAATACTGGAAAATTAACATGGGTTCCACCTTCAACTATTATACCAAGTGTATTTGCTTACAATGATAGAGTAGGAGCTCCATGGTTCGCGCCTGCAGGATTTACAAGAGGAGGATTAAGTGTAATTCAAGCTGAAAGAAAATTATCTCCATCAGATAGAGATTCTTTATATGCTGGTAAAATTAACTCAATAGCAACTTTCCCAGGACAAGGTGTAGTAGCATATGGTCAGAAAACATTACAGAAAAAAGCTACAGCTTTAGATAGAATTAATGTTAGAAGATTATTAATTGAGTTAAAATCTTATATTGGTCAAGTAGCAGATGGTTTAGTATTTGAACAAAATACAATCGCAACCAGAAATAGATTCTTATCTCAAGTTAACCCATATTTAGATTCAATTCAACAAAGACAAGGATTATATGCTTTTAAAGTAGTAATGGATGAAACTAATAATACTGCTGACGTAATTGATAGAAACCAATTAGTAGGTCAGATTTTTATCCAACCAACTAGAACAGCTGAGTTTATTATATTAGATTTTAATGTAACACCAACTGGGGCATCATTTCAATAATTAAAATTTAGGATTAAAGCCCTAATATAAGGGCTTTTTTCTTAATATTTATTATAAACCATAATAACAAAAATAAAATTAATACCAATATAACATGGCAGTATTAAACCCAAATGAAATAATGTTTACAGCTTTTGAACCAAAAGTTCAAAATAGATTTATCTTATATGTAGACGGGATTCCAGCATATTTAATTAAAAAAGCAACAGCTCCTGGATTTGAAGCTAATGAAATTATATTAGACCACATCAATGTTTACCGTAAAGTAAAAGGTAAAATTAGATGGAATGATATGAATTTAGAATTATACGATCCAATCGCTCCTTCAGGAACACAAGCTGTAATGGAATGGGCACGTTTAGCTCACGAATCAGTAACAGGTAGAGATGGTTATTCAGATTTCTATAAAAAAGATTTAAGAATGAATATCTTAGGACCTGTAGGTGATGTAGTTGGAGAATGGATCATAAAAGGTGCATTCGTTAAGTCAGCTAACTTTGGAGACTATGATTGGTCATCAGGTGAAGCAGCCGCAAATATTACAATGACTATAGCAATGGATTATTGTATTGCCAATTACTGATTTCTGGTTAATTACATAATAATCCCTCCCAATATTCAATTCCTTCCGTATATTTATACTCGTATAAACAGCGGAAGGAATTTTTATGTCTAAATGTAATCTTTGTAATCAAACTTTTGATAGTGAAATAAAGCTATCAAAACATATTCAACATACTCATAAATTAAAAAAAACTGAATATTTAATTCAAACTAAATACAATGGTATAGCTCCTTTATGTGGATGTGGTTGTGGTCAAGAAACTCGATATGAACCTAGTCAATTAGATTTTTGTAAATTTATAGGAGGTCATCACTCTCGACTAGAGGGACATTGGGGTGATCTTAAATCTGAAAAAAGGGTTAATGGTATAAAAAAAACTCGTAAGGAAAAATTTGCCTCGGGTGAGTATGATCATATAAAAGGCTCAATAAGAAATAGAGACGGAGTAGAGTTAGGTAAAAAAATTTCTAAAACTAAACAAGAAAATCCTTATAAACATACCCCTGAAACCTTAAAACAGATGTCTATATCTCGTACAGGCAAAAAACATTCTCAGTTTACTAAAGATAAAATGAGCGATTCTGCTATAAAAAATATTATTAAATCTGGGAAAGTAAAAAGATCTAAATTAGAATATAAATTTGAAACCTTACTAGAATTATTAGAAATCCGATATAACCCCTCTTTTTATATCCCTTCTATTAAAAAAATATATGACTTTTATCTACCTGATTATAACATATTAATAGAAATAGACGGAGATTTTTGGCATTGCAATCCCATAAAATACCCAGAACCTACTTGCAAAACTCAAGAAAAGAATATCATAAATGATAAATTTAAAAATGAATGGGCTGAAGAAAATGGATATAAACTTCTTAGATTTTGGGAAAATGACATTAACAGTAATATTAAATTAATTAAAAAAACTTTATTAGAAAATATCAAGAAAAAATAATTTTACTATATTTATATATAAACACAAATAAAATTTATGGAAAATCAAGTTACACAAAAATTCCCTACTGAAATTGTAGATCTACCTTCTAAAGGTCTACTTTACCCAGAAGATTCTCCTTTAAGGGCCGGTAAATTAGAAATGAAATATATGACCGCTCGTGAGGAAGACATTTTAACTAACTCTAACTACATTCAACAAGGTATTGTATTAGATAAATTACTAGAATCTCTTATTGTCACTAAAATTAATTTTAAAGACTTGCTAGTTGGTGATAAAAATGCTATCTTAATTGCCTCTCGTATTTTAGGATATGGTCAGGATTATGAATTTGAAATGAATGGGAGAACTTACCAAGTTGATTTAACTACCCTAAAAGATAAAGAATTGCCATCAGATGTTAATTATTCTAATGGTAATGAGTTTAATTTTACTTTACCAGCCTCTAAAGATGAAATAACTTTCAAATTGCTATCACATGGTGATGAATTAGCAATAGAACAGGAATTAAAAGGGCTTAAAAAAATTAATCCTAACGTTTCACCAGAACTATCGACTCGCTTAAAATACATCATAACTTCAGTTAATGGTGATAGAGAGAAAAAAACTATTAGAGAATTTGTTGAAAATAACTTATTAGCAAGAGACTCTAGAGCTTTAAGACAAGAGGTAAAAAGAATATCACCAGATATTGATTTAACTATTCAAGGTGATGGCGGGGAGGACATCGGTGTTCCTATTAACTTAAATTTCTTCTGGCCTGATTTTAATTCATAAACAAAAAAAGGCTTTCTTTAAATAGAAAGCCTTAACTTTTGTAATATTTATTATTGGATATAAAATAATACTATGATAAATACTACAAAAAATATTCCTATTATAGGAATTTATAAAATTATTTCCCCTACAGGTAAAATCTATATTGGTCAAAGTATTGATATAGAAAAAAGATGGAAAGCTTATAAGAGATTAAATTGTAAAAACCAAATTAAACTTTATAATTCTTTAAAAAAGTATGGATATGATAACCATATTTTTGAAATTATAGAAAGATGCTTTTTAGAAGTTTTAAATGTAAGAGAAACTTATTGGAAAAAAGAAGTTTTAAATGAATTAAATCAAAATTGGGATAAGGTTTTATTTTGTGAGTTATATGATAAAGGAGGCCCTAAATCTGAATTAACTAAAAAGAAAATTAGTGAATCCTCTTTAGGTAAAAAGAAATCTCAACAACATAAAGATAATATAAAAAAAGCTAGAACTGGAATATCTTTTACTCAACAACATAAAGATAATATGAGTGATAGTAGATTTAGATATAAAATATTATGTTTAGAAAATAATACTATATATAAAAGTGCACATCATGCTTCTAAAGAATTAAATATATATTCATCATCTATAATAAAAGTTTGTAGAGGAATTCATTCTCAAACTAAAGGATATACTTTTAGGTTTATGTAATAATGATTAGAGAAAAAGATAAAAAAATATTAGAATTTTTTGGTATAACAGAAGAAAATGTTCATATTAAAAGAATAAATTTATTTTCCCAAATGAATGAAATAGTATTTCATGGTAAGGGGGGATATAATTGGGACACTGTTTATAATATGCCTATTTGGCTTAGAATTTTTACCTTCAATAAATTAAAAGAATGGTATGATAAAGAGCAAGAACAAATAGAAGCCCAAAATAACATGCTTACTAATAAATCTGGTAAAAACCAAGTAGTAGGTCCTGATATAACTTCAACATACAATGCAAAGGTTCCTAAAAAATAGGAGCCTTTCATATTTATACCAATATAATACATTATGGCTCAAGATATAAATGCTGAATTTGCAAGACTGCAACAATTAGCTTCGGCTTTAAGAAAAGATTTTTCCTCTTTTAATTTAAACCCGGTAGCTGAGGACGCTTCACTTATATCTGAATTATTAGCTAAATGGGAAGATGAAATGGAAGCTATATCTAGAAGTTCTACAGATATAGCAGCCTCTTTTAAAAATGTAGTCCAAGAAATCAGTAAAACTAATATTGGAATTAACGGTGTTAAAAAATCATTTAATTCCTTAACTGATATAGCAAGACAACTATCTTATCAGCAGCAAGGTTCAAATAAACTTACATTAGAACAAATCCAAAAGTTAAAAACTAAAGCTGAACAAGAAAGAACAAACTTAGCTATCCAAAAACAAGTTCTTGAAACTCAAAAGCAACAACTTATAGCTGAAAATCAATCAAATAGTCTTAGTTTATCCCAAAAAAGGAGAAACCGTAAAGAAATTGAAAATATAAACTCAGCTTTAAGGGAATCTCAATCTATAATAGATGCAACTGACCAAAATTACCAAGATTTAATAACTCAGTTAAATTTAGCAGAAACACAACAAAAAAGAGTTAATGAAGCTTTAGGATTAGGAGGAAATGCTATTAAAGGTATGGAAACTGCCCTTAATAAAATAGGATTAGGTGGTTTAGCAAAAGCTATGGGCTTAGATGAAGTCCAGAAAAAAATGCAAAAAATAGCTGAAGAAATTGAAGCTAGTGGTGAAGATACATCTAAATTTTCAAATAAATTTAAAGTATTAAAGGGAGGAGTAGGAGAAATTGGTAATCAATTAAAAAAATCCTTATCTGACCCCTTAGTAGTTATAGGGTTTTTAGTAACACAACTTAAAGATGCTTTCTTATCTTTAGATACTATGATAGGAAATACCGCTAAAAGTATGGGTATATCCTATAATACTGCCGCGGATTTGAATTCAAGTTTTGTTCAAATGGCTGGGAATACTGGCAATGTTTTTGTTACTACTAAAGGTATAAATGAATCCTTTAATCAAATTAATAAAGCTTTAGGTACTAACGGAGTATTAAGTGAAGATATATTAGTATCTCAAACTGAATTAGTTAAACAAGCAGGGTATAGTGTAGAAGCAGCCACTATGTTATCTAAAATATCTTTAGCTACAGGTAAGCCTACTAAAGATATAGCATCTAACTTTTTGGGCTCAGCAAAAGCTTTAAATTTAGTTAATGGGACAGCTATTAATGAAAAGCAATTATTAGAGGATATTTCAGGTTTATCAAAAGATACTTTAGCTACTTTTGCTAATCAGCCTGGAAAATTAGCAGAAGCAGCTTATGAAGCTAGAAAATTAGGATTAAGTTTAGAGAAATTAAAAAGTACTCAAGATTCTTTATTAAATATTGAATCTTCTATAGCCGCAGAATTTGAAGCTGAAGTAATAACTGGGAAGCAATTAAATTTAGAAAAAGCTAGATATTTCGCTTTAACAAATGATTACGCTAGTTTAGCTAAAGAATTAGCAGCCCAAGATATAACTAGAGATTCATTCTCTAAAATGAATGTCATACAGCAAGAAGCCACAGCTAAAGCTTTAGGTATGTCAGCTGATACTATGGGAGGAATGCTTATGGATCAGGAAGCCATGAGTAAACTATCAGGTATAGATGGAGAGAACGCTAAAGAAAAATTTGATAACTTAGTAAAACAAGTAGGTTTAGAAGAAGCTAAAAAACGTTTAGGTGATGAAGAATTGGCTAACCAGATGGCGTCAGCTTCTACTCAAGAAAAATTTAATGCCTCTATTGAAAAATTAAAAGAATTATTTGTAACTTTAATAGATCCCTTAATGCCTATATTAGGTATATTTGGTGATATAGCTACATTAGTAGGTTATATCATAACACCTTTTACAGCTTTAACTAGTATATTAAATGGAGTAGCTGATGGTTTAGGTACAGTTGTAGGATTTTTAGTAGCAGCAGGAGCTGCGGCTTTAGTATTAAACTCATCTTTAACTTTTGGTATAGGAACCGCCATAGCATTAGCAGCAGCTGGAGCAGGTATAGTATATTTAAAAAATCAAGCCAAACCCAAAACCCCAGGGTTAGCAGTTGGTGGAACTGTAACAGGAGAAGGAAGTATAATGGTGGGAGAAAAAGGTCCTGAAATATTATCAGCAAAACCTGGTGCTACCGTTACCCCACTCAATAAAATAAATGCTGCTACTGTAGCTACACAGCAATCTCAAGCTATTGATTATGATAAAATGGCTCAAGCAATGTCTAGAGTAAAAGTTCAAACAAACTTAGATGGAGTACGTGTATCAAGTGAATTACAAAAAGCTCCAATGGGAATAGCTACAAGAAAAATATAATTAATATTTATTATAAACATTAAAACATAATAACATGGCAAATCAAATTTTAGGACAAGAACAAACTTCTATTTTAGGTAATGGAGGAACAGTTCAACCTCAAGAACCACAATTAGTAGCTTCAAAATTACATTATGAATATTCTATTAATGGTAATCCTAATATACCTAATAAACCTAGACCTTCACAATTAGATGATCGTGCTATAGTAAAATACATGGATAATTTACCAGGATAATAATGGCATTAAGAGATCTAAAATCAAGTTTAAAAAACTTAAAAGTAGACAAGGACCTCCCTTTTGGTGGTTCTAGTGGTCTACCTTATATTAAGGGAGGATTACCTGAAGACTCACCTGCTGGAGAGTATATAGCTGATTTGGCTAGATATAGCTCTGATGGTACAGTTAGAGGTGGTTTATTTTCTGTAGTATCTTCAACTGAAGACACTATAAGAATATCTCGTTTTTTAAATGATTACCCTAAAGGTCTTTTATTTACTTCTAAACAAATAGGATTACAAAAATCAAATCCTAAAATTGAAACTGAAACTAGAGGTGAAGCTATAAATACTCAAGTTTATTCAAATTCTAATTTATTAGCTCAAATAGCTTTACAAGGTGGTGGAGAACATGTTCCTCGCCCTGGCTTTAATACTAATGATTTATTAAGAGAAGAAAACAAATATGAAAAAATAGTTAGAAGTAAAACTACTGATGAAAATAGATTAGTTACCCTTTATAACAACAAAATAGCCCCAGCTTCAAGTAAAATTTTACCTGATAATTTAGATAAATTAGGTATATCAAGTCTAGATAATGAGTTATTTAATTACGCTGGGGGCCCAGGTTCATCTTATGGAGATGGAGATACTTTTATACCTAGAGTAGTTAACACTAATTCATCTTTATCAGTACCTGAAAATGGTGTTATAAATTATTTAGGAGCTTTAGGATTAACAGATTTAATCAAAACTAAAAAAATCCCAGGTTTAAGAGATTTATTATATCCTAAAAAACCAAAAGGTTTTGTTACTCCTACTAGTTTTCAAACTCCTACAACTTCTCAAAATGCTTCACTCCAAACCCCTTTTGTAGCCTCTAATGTAGATCTATCAGGAGGAGTAGAAAATATAGACTTTACTGATAACCCTTTTAATGATAGTAAATATCCTAAAAGTGGTTACCAACAGGCTTCATCAGATTTTATAAGACCTGAAAAAGTTCCTGATGGTTATACTTTTGGTAATACCATGGCTTACAGTAAATTATTATCATCAGTACCAGGACAATTACAAGATTTTAGGCAAAAAACTATAATTACTTCTTCTATATCTTCAAATTATGCTAATCCACAAGTTAAAATATCTAGTAGAATTGGTATTGGAGACCCTGGAGCAAGAACTAATAGATCTTCTATTAATACAGTGTATGAAGGAGGCCAGGATAAAGTGAATATGATTCCTTTATATACTAACACTGATAACCCTTTTGAAAATACTACTTATAAGGATCAAGCTAGAGATATAATTAAATTTGCTTTTGAGACTATAGATAATGATAATCCTGATCAAACAACAAAAATCCATTTTAGAGCCTTTATAACTAACTTCTCAGATAATATAGGAGCTGAATGGGATAGTAAAAAATATATGGGTAGAGGTGAAAATTTCTATACTTATCAAGGATTTACTAGAGAAGTTAGTTTTAATTTAAAAGTAGCTGCTCAATCTAAACAAGAAATGTTGCCTTTATATCAAAAATTAAACTATTTAGCATCTTCTTTACACCCAGATTATAGCCCAGGAGGATTTATGAGAGGTAATTTACATAAATTAACTGTAGGAGAATGGTTTTATAGAACTCCAGGTATTTTAAAATCTATGAATGTGACTATAGATGATAATTACTCATGGGAAATTAAATATACAGAACCTGAAACTGAAAAAAATAAAAAAACCAGAACAGATTATGGAGGAGCTTACTTTCCTAATACTAATGGATGGGATGGTTTCACTGATTTCCAAAATTCTAACTCAGATGCTGATCAAATGGAATTACCTCAGATATTAGATATCCAGTTTTCATTTACTCCTATATTAAATGAATTACCTGCTTTATCCAAATATGATCCTGCTGGGAATAGAATAGATAGAAGAGGAATTTTAATAAGTAATGATGTTGGTAGAACCGAAAATTTTATAAACAGAATAAGTGATAAAATTATACCCGTCCCATCACCTGCTAAAATTGATAGGGATAATATTGAAGTTCCTTCAATTGATTAATTTTAATAAAAAATTTGGCTCCATTAGGAGCCTTTTTTATTTTATATATTTATACCTAAACAAACATTATGGCTAGCAGATACCAAACTATCTCAATTATAAAAAATGATACAGGAATTCCTTCAACTTCAGGTAATTCTATGTATGCTCCTACTTATTATCCTAATATTGAAGCTAAAGCAGATGATAATTATATAATAACGGGGACTGAAGATAGATTAGATCTTATAGCTTTTGATTTTTATGGGGATTCAACTTTATGGTGGATAATAGCTATGGTTAATAGACTAGAAGGAGATTCAATGTATCCCCCAGTAGGTATTTATTTAAGAGTACCTAAAAATATATCAGAATTATTAAATAGCTATAACGAAGCTAATTTATAAAAGTTATGGAAGCAAAAGACTATACTAATATAGCGGGTTCACCTTTTCAACCTTATGTTAAAACTCAAATTGAGGTTCGTAAAGCTTTAATATCTAATGAAGTCAGAACCTCATCAGATCTACTTTGGTTAACTAATAGAACTTCTTGGATACGAATTAGCTCAGGAGTTAATATAGATGAAAAAAATACAAATTTTACTGAAAAAGGAGATGCTTTATCTAAAAAATATATTCTGCAATCAGGTTTAACTGATCATACTGGAGGAAGCTCAACTTATAAATTAAGAGAAGGTTTAGGTCCTAATGGAGCTTATGGTTTAGGAGGAACTGAACAATTTGGTCTTAGACCAATGCCCGGTTTAGAAAATTTATCTATCAAAACTGGGGGTAAATTAGGTACTTTAAGAGAAGCAACACTTGAATTTACTTGTTATAATTTAGAACAATTAGATTTAATGAATACTTTATATATGAGATTAGGATTTAGTATCTTAATTGAATGGGGTCATATACCTTTTCTTGATAATAAAGGGATTTTAAATCCTAATCCTAGTCCTATAGGATTTTATGGAGTTAAAACTAAAGAAGAGTTAATGACTAAAATCCAAGAAAAAAGAGTAGAACATGCTGGTAATTATGATGCTATGTGGGGTACTATTAAAAACTTTACTTACTCTTTTGAAGGAAATGGAGAATTCAAATGTAAAGTAGATTTAGTAGGAGCAGGAGATATATTAGAATCATTAAAAATTAATCAATCAGGTAATTTAAAAGAATCAGTGAAAGCTGGAAATGAAAATTATCCAGTATCATCTGATGCTAATAAATCCTTACTAAATGAAGCTTTATATTATTATTATGATGGGAAATCCACAGGTAATAATCCATATATTTTAAAAGGTACTTTAACTCATTATTTTAAAAAATTAGGTATAGATTTTAATAATTTTTCCTCTAATAAAGATTTAATTAAAAAAGGATTTCATTACTCCCTTTTATCTAAACTAAATGAAAATAATGGTGGAAATAAAATCAATATACCTGATATACCTAGCCCAGAATTTTTCTTTAGTAAATTTAAACTAGATATAACTTTACCTTCGAGTGATACTGAAGAAAAATCAAATCCTGAAACCCAAGTTTATATAACTTTAGGTCATCTTCTTTTATTAACTTTAGCAACAGGGGGAATATATGATAAAACTGAAAGTGTAGATAACCCTTACATTTATATTGATATAAATCCTGAAACTAATCGCTGTTATACTTTTTCAGGTCATTGTTCTTTAGATCCTACAGTATGTTTAATTGGATCTGAAAATTTACCATTCGCTATAGACTCAAGTTTATTTCAAAATATATATCAAGGTTTTCCTTTCTATGATATTTCTAATCCAACTTATGGAGGAAGATTTATGTGGACTTTAGTTAATATTGACTTTATTGTTAAAACTTTAAGAAAATATTCTTCATCTGATCCAAAAGGAGATATTAACTTTGTAGATTTTGCGCAAGATATTTTAACTAGTATATCAAAAGCTTGTGGGGGGTTTAATGAGTTTAGAATTGTGCCTGATGATGATACTAGATGTATTAGAATTTTTGATGACAGAATTACCCCAGATTATAAACATGATACTTCTAAATATTTAACTATACCAGTTTTAGGTAAAGATAGTTTAGCTTATAGTTTTAATTATACCTCTAAAATATCTCCTCAAATGGCTACTCAAATTGTAATTGCAGCTCAAGCTCAAGATAAAGGAGTACAAGGAAATAAAGACTCATTATCTTTTTCTCACTTAAATGAAGGATTAATTAACAGACTATCTCCAATTCGTGTTGACTCAGTTTCAGATGAAAATCCTGCAGAATCTATAGATAGTACTTTAGCAAAATATGTTGAGTTAAGAAATCTTTTAGAAGATATATATTCTGGAACCTCTACTGTAACTTTAGTTGACCAAGAAACTATTGATTCTAGAAATGAAGAACGAGGAGTTACACCAAATGAAGATGGTAGTTTTACTGCTCCTAAAGATAAAATAAAAGATATTATAATAGGTCGTTTAGACTTTATTAGAGACTCTTTAATAAATGAGGCTAAAGATATCCCCGAAGAGAAAAATGAAATTGAAAGATTTAGAGAAGCTTATAATGATGTTAAAGCAGATTTAGAAGGTCGAAATGAATTTGAAGGTTACTATTTTGGGGAAGATACTAAAACTAAAACGGTTAAATATCGAGATAATATTATAGATGTAAGATTACACCGTTTATTAGAAGATAAATATAATGATAGTGGAAAATGGTATGAAGGAGACTCAGCAATAGAAGATGTTTGGACTAAATTAACTGTTAAACAAACTAAGGTAGACGAAAACTGGTATTAATATGACTTCACAATATAACTCAGAAAAATTTGATTCGTGTCTAAACACTTTTAGAGAAATATACTCAGCCCCTGCGGCTGATGGTTTTAAAGGATCAGTAATACTACCATTAGATTTCTCATTAGAAATGGATGGTATATCAGGTATTATACCTCATTCTGCTTTTGAGGTACCTACAAATATTTTACCCAAAAATTATTTAGTAAGCACCGGTAATGATAAAGGAAAATCTAAAATAGCCTTTATTTTACATACTGTAGATCATAATTTTAATAATAATAAATGGACTACTAAAATCACAGGTCAAACTTTAAATATTAGATTTAATGATTTAACAGAAGAACAGAAAAAAGCTATTGAAAGTCTAAAAGAAAAAAATAATTTTAATAAAAAAGCAAAAGAAAAAGTTAAAAGAAATAACACAAAATGTGTTGAACCTTATACTACTGCTGGTTTGAGTAGAGGTTGGGAAGGTAAAAAAGTTGATTTTGTAAGAACTGTAATAAACCCAGCTGTAGAAGGTCCTAAATTAACTAAAAAATATGGTAAAACTTTAGCTCAAGCTATCTTAGCTACTATTCAAATTGAACAAGGATATAGTGGATTTAACTGGAATTTAGGAGGATTTGATATAACATCAGGAGGATGGAAATTTAACCCTAAACTTCATAATGGATATGTAGTAGCTAAAGAAGGAGGTACAGGTTTATGTAAAGCATTTATATCTTTTATATCATTTGAAACTTTTATTGAACAAAAAGTAAATAGCTTTAAAAGTAAAGGTTTTAGTAATGCTACAACAGCTGATAAATTTGCTAGTACTTGGTATGAAAAATGGAACGGATTTGGAGCTAGAGCTGTACGTTCAGATGAAGAAAATTTAAAATTTGCTAAAAATATGTGGATAAATAATTCTAAATACGTTTAAAAATTATGCCATATTTCCCTAAATCAAGAATAATAGAAAATCAAAAAGCTAACCCAGGTGAATTTACTTTATCTAATGGAAAGGGCTATACTGGCCCTTATTATATAACATTTGATGGTAAAGTATACTCAGGTGCTAATCCTTATACACCTGGAAGTGTTCCCTTAACTAGAAAAGTAGTAAACAATAATGAAAGTAGTATTAGTCAAGACCCTAATATCGATATTTACAATAACCTAAAAATTCCATCAGTTCAATTAACTGATCCTACTCCTTATACTCCCAAACCTGCAGAAGAAGATTATAAAAAAGGTAAAATTACAAGATACTTTGCTAGACAAAGAAATGGTACTCAATTTAAGATAATGGAAATTGATCAACAAACTTATGATAATTTATTTAATAACAGAGGAGGATTAAATTATTCACTTTGGAAAGTCATCTCCATATTCTGGCAAATCTCAGGTCCTTTAAGAGATGAAAGAGTTAATAATATTAGAACTAGAGCAGGTATAATAGATACTAATCAAAGAGTATTAGATAATGCTGAAAAGAATTTCATAGGTATGAAACAATACCTAACAAATCTAACTCAGTTTTCAAGATAAGCTTTGCTTCCTTACTTTCTTTTTATATATTTATAACAAATAACATAACAAATAAAATAACAAATGGAAAATTCATTCAACTTGAAAAAATTCCTTGCTGAAGGTAAGATGCTAAAAGAAAATTTAAACCCTTTACAACCTATTTATAAAGATGAAGAAATGTTATCATCTCCTATAATATCTAAAGATACTCAAGGGAGAGATATAAAATTAATAGGGAAAGAAAATGAAAAAATATTTTGGAGTGATAAAGGAGTAAGGTATAGTAAAATTAATTCTAATATGTATCAACCTTACCAAATGGATAGAGCGGGTTTAGTTAATTACCATAAAAAACAAATTAAAACATCTATGCGTATGAATAATTCTTATATACAAAATTTCACTCCAAAGCAAGATGGTATAGATGAAGCTCTATCTTTAGACCCATCATCTCCTCAAATCTCTCAATATTGGGATATTATGGTAAAAAATCAACCTGAAGATGTAATCCAAACCTTAACTGATTTAACAGCAGGTAGATTATCATTTAAAGATTTCTTAGATACTACTGAAAGTGATATTTACGATTCATTTAGTGATGATGATATGGAAGATGATTATTAAAATAATTCATTGAAAAAATCAAGATAAATTTGGCTCCCATAGGGAGCCTTATTACATTAAACAAAAATAAAGGTCATGTTTTACATAGTAGAAACTCAAAATCAATTACAAAGGTTATATCCACAAGAAGAATGTTATATTAACGTTATTCCTCTTTCAAATAACTACCATCCTATATTAAGTAAAGTAAGTTTAATATATTATAAAGTAAAGGATCAAAAAGGAATTATATTTCCTATTTCTCATAGTGAAGGATTCTCATTAGATATTCAAGTAGTAAAAAATTTCATCTTAAAACATCAAACTATTTATGTCTTAGATAAAAAACAAACAGCTCATTTATTAGGAGAAGATTTTTTAGGTGAACATGTTTTAGATATAAATCTGCTTTCACTATCCGCATCCACAACCCCTCCATATATACAAGATTTAGAAACAAACTTACACACTCATTTCTATCAAAAGTATGGAGATTGGAAAAACGTCAATTCTCTAATCCCTATTACAAAACATTACGAGACACAAGAAAAGATTTATCAAAGTATTGAGAAATGGATATTAAAAGTACCGGAAATCAACTTTTATCAAAACGAATATGTTAAGGTGTTCCATGATATTGAAAAACAAGGTATCGCGTTAAATTTACCTGTTTTTACCGAGAATTTCAATATTAAACAACCACAATTTAATGTAAAAGATAATAAAATTTATACACAATATAACTTATATAATTTTACCTCTCGCCCTACAAATTCATTTAATGGAATTAATTTTGCTGCTTTAAATAAAGATAACGGTTCTAGAGCTTCTTTTGTACCTCAAAACGATATGTTATTTGAATTTGATTATGAAGCCTACCATCCACGAATTTTAGCAAAATTAATAGGATATGAATTCGAAGAAGCATCTGTTCATACTCATTTAGGAAAAATGTATTTTAAAACCGATAATTTAACAGAACAGCAATATCAACAATCTAAAGAATTAACATTTAAGCAACTATACGGAGGAGTTTTTGAACAATACAAAGACATACCATTTTTTGCTATGGTTAAAAAATATACAGATAAGATCTTAGAAGAATATAAATGGTATGATAGATTAGATTTAATAGGAGGTAGGAGCATCTTTGATATTGAAAACCCAACACCTCAAAAATTATTAAATTATTTAATACAGTCTGGAGAAACTTTTTATAACGTAAGTTCTATATTCTTATTACAAAAATATTTGGCTACTAAGAAAAGTAATATTATATTATACACATATGACTCAGTATTAATAGATTATAGTAGAGATGATGGAAAAGAAACTCTAAGAGATATTAAACATATATTAGAATCTTCATTTGGATTTAAAGTTAAGGTTTCTTGGGGATATAACTATAGTAATTTAAAATAAAATATGAACAATTTACAGTCAGAGCTTCCTTCATATATTTATCTACAATATAACATGGCAACCCCATTTAATCTAGATAAAGATTACATGAATAAATTATTCTGCACATTTTCAAGCAAGAATGAATTAGAAATTACATTAAATTCTATTCAAAATCAATACAATATCCTATTTAATAAGATATTTGTTTTATATATAGAGTCAACTGATGAGTACGTTTGTACTTATAATGTTGATTCCGTTAATATGTCTAATTCTTTATTAGAAAATACTATTCTATTGCATCGTAAGAAAGAATCAAATACTTTATATACAATTAATGCTTTAAATGATTTAATTAAATCATTAAATTCAGGTGTTTTAGATACCTCTTATATGATTAATTGGAATGATTATAAAAACTGCATTTTACTTACTCATTCAGGTGATTTAAGAAAATTGGATACAAAGATCTTTAAAATAATTACTTTATAAAAAATATTTGGGGTCCTCGATCCCGTTCATTATATTTATATTAAATAAGTTTTAACCATTAAATTTTAAAAAGTTATGAATGTAGACTTGATTAAAAACAAGTTAAATGAATTATCCGCGCCAAAAGGTAGTAATTCAAACAAGAAAGATGAAAAAGCGTTAAGCTTTTGGAAACCTACAATTGGTAAACAATTAGTAAGATTTGTCCCATCTAAAAATAACCCAGACAACCCATTTACCGAATTGTACTTCCACTATGGAATTGGGAAAAGAACAATTATTTCACCATTAAATTTTAGTGAAAAAGATCCAATTGTAGAATTTGCTAAAGAATTACGCAAAACTAAAGAACCTGAAAATTGGAAATTAGCTAAGAAATTAGAGCCTAAAATGAGAGTTTTCGCTCCTGTTATTGTAAGAGGTGAGGAAGACAAAGGTGTTCGTTTGTGGGAATTTGGTAAAGAAGTTTATCAATCTTTATTATCATTAGCTGCTGATGAAGAAGTAGGTGATTTCACTGACATCTTAGAAGGTAGAGATATTAAAGTTGAAACAGTAGGACCTGACTCAACAGGTACAACTTACAACAAATCAAAAGTATTACCAGCATTAAAAACATCAACTTTATCTGATGACAATGCTGAAGTAGAAAAATGGTTAGGTACTCAACCCGATCCAGTTTCATTCTATAAGAAATATACTTTTGAAGAGATTAAAGGGTTCTTATCTGAATGGTTAAACCCAGAAGAAGCAGCTGAAGAAACTCCAGCATCAGAACAACCACAAAAAGAAGAAGGAGGTTTATTTGATGATCCTGCTACAAGTTTTGAACCAACAGGATTTAAATTAGAATCATCTAAACCAATTGCTAATAATGCGTTTGCTGCTCCTAAAAAGGAAACATTTGCTGCAGACGAATTTGACGATTTATTCAAAGATTAATCATGGCTAAACAAAAAACAGAAAGCCTTTCCGGTAAAGTCGGAAAGGCCATTACTGGCACCTTCTCACTTGATAAGTTTAAAAAAGGTAAAAATCTAGGACAAAGTTCATCTAACTTTAAACCTCAAGCTTGGATTAATTTTTCTGAGCCTGTAAAAGAAATGTTAGAAATGCCTGGTATTCCTAAAGGACATATCACTTTAGTTAGAGGTCATAGTAATACAGGTAAAACTACCTTATTAATTGAAGCAGCTATTGAAGCTCAAAAGACACAAGTATTACCTGTTATTATTATCACTGAGATGAAACATAGCTGGGAACATTGGTCAGCAATGGGATTTGATTTAGGTGAAACAGTTGATGAGGAAGGAAATAAAGAATATAATGGTTTCTTCTTATATGCTGATAGAGAACAATTACAATCTATTGAAGATGTAGCTTCTTTTATAGCTGACTTATTAGATGAACAAAAGAAAGGCAATTTGCCTTATGACTTATTATTCTTATGGGATTCAATCGGTTCTATACCATGTCAAATGTCTATAGATAAGAATACTAACTCTCCAATGTGGAACGCAGGAGCAATGTCTCAACAATTTGCTAACTTCATTAATCAGAGAATTATTATGTCTCGTAAAGAGTCACAATCTTATACTAATACAATGCTTTGTGTGAATAAAGTATGGGTAGAACCAGCATTAATGCCCATGGCTCAACCTAAATTAAGAAATAAGGGAGGTGATAGTATGTTTTTTGATGCCTCATTCATTATCACATTTGGTAACGTAACTAGTCCTGGTACTCAGAAAGTTAAAGCTACTAAAAATGGTAAAGAAATTGAATTTGCACTTAAAACTAAAGTTTCTTGTGATAAAAATCACGTAACAGGAGTTACAGCTAAAGGAACTATTGTAAGTACCGCTCACGGGTTTATTAAAAATTCACCTAATGAGATTCAAAAATATAAAAAAGAACACTCTAAAAATTGGGCTAATATTTTAGGAAGCGATGATTTCGATATCGTGGAAGAAGAAAACCTTGATTTCTTAGGAGTAGATACATCAGAAGTTTAATTATGAGTTATAAATCACTTTTAGATAATATAAAAGAAGATACAACTACCGAAGCCCTACATTTAAATAGTAGGGTTTTGTTAGTTGACAGTATGAACACGTTCATGAGATCATTTGCTGTTATTAACAGTATGAATACTCAAGGAACCCATATTGGAGGTATGGTTGGTTTTTTAAGATCATTAGCTTACGCTGTGAATTTAATTCAACCTACAAGAGTAATATGTGTATTTGATGGTGAAGGTAACACAACCAATAGAAAAAATTTATACTCTGATTATAAAGGTAATAGAAAATTAAAACGTATCACTAACTGGTCTTCATTTGATGATTTAGCTGATGAATCAGCTTCAATGTCTCAACAAATGTTAAGATTAGTGGATTACTTGCATCAACTACCTGTAAGCATCATAACTCGTGATAAATTAGAGGCTGACGATATAATCGGTTATTTAGCCCCTAAATTTGATCAATCTATCATAATGTCAGCTGATCAGGATTTTTTACAATTATGTAGTGATACAGTTCAAGTATACTCACCTATTAAAAAGAAATTTTATGGTCCTAAAGAAGTATTTGATGAGTATGGATTATGGCCTCAAAATTTTATAAATTACAAAGTATTAATGGGTGATACTTCAGATAATTTACCTGGAGTTAAAGGATTAGGTCCTAAAAAGTTATATAAATTGTTTCCTGAATTAACAGGAGATAAAAAAGTAACTCTAAAAGAGATAATCCAAAAAGGATATGATAAACATGAAGAAAATGGAATATATGGAAATGTTTATAATTTTAGAAAACAATTAGAAATTAATGAACAATTAATGTCTTTAGAAAACCCAAACATTCCAGATTATGATATTAAAAAATTAGATAATTTATTAGAAATAGAACCTTATATCTTAAATCAAGCTAGATTCTTACAATTACATAGTTCAGATCTATTAGAAAGACAAATCTCCCCTAACGTAGAGTTTTGGATTCAGAATAATTTTTTATATCTTACAAAATATAAACATAAATAAAAGTTATATAAATGGTTGCATTTGCTAGTCTAAAAGATTATGGTCCAACATTTCAAGTAAAGGTCATAAGTTCTTTATTAAAAAACAAAAATTTTCTACTTAACGTAAGAGACATTACAGATGAAGCCCATTTCGAACATCCGGGTATTAAATGGATTTTAACAGAAACATTAAAGTATTTTGATAAATTCCATACAACACCTACACTTGATACTCTAAAAATTGAGGTTAAAAAAATTGATAATGACATTTTGCAGACTGCTGTAAAAGAACAGTTAAAATTAATTTACACTACTCAATATGATGATCAAGAATATGTTGAAGAAGAATTTGCTAATTTCTGTAAAAATCAATTACTAAAAAACGCATTACTTGATTCAGTAGATTTGTTAAAAAGTGGTCATTATGATGATATCAGATTATTAATTGATAATGCTTTAAAAGCAGGTTCTGATAAGAATTTAGGTCATGAGTATATCAAAGATATTGAGGATAGATATCGTTCTGAAAGTAGAAAAGTAGTACCTTCACCTTGGCCCCTAATTAATGATTTATTACAAGGTGGGTTAGGTAATGGAGATTTTGGTTTAATATTTGGTGGTCCTGGAGGAGGAAAATCATGGGCCTTAGTAGCGTTAGGAGCATTTGCAGCTCAATTAGGTTATAAAGTAATACATTATACTTTAGAATTAGGCGAAGCTTATGTTGGTAAGAGATATGACGCTTTTTATACTAATATAAGTGTTAGTGAAGTAAGTTCTAATAAGGATAAAGTTATAGAAGCTTTAAAAGACATGGAAGATAATGTTATTATCAAAGAATTTGCACCTAAAGTAGCATCACTTACCACTATCAAATCTCACATTCAGAAAACAAAAGATTTAGGTTTCAAACCAGATTTAATCTTAATTGATTATGTTGATTTATTAAAAGCTCCATCTAAACGTAATAGAGATAAAAAAGAAGAAATTGATGATCTTTATTATGGCACTAAAGGATTAGCTAAAGAATTAGATTTACCAGTTTGGTCTGTATCTCAAGTAAATAGAGCAGGTGCTAAAGATGAAGTAGTTGAAGGAGATAAAGCAGCAGGTTCTTATGATAAAATGATGGTTATTGATTTTGGTATGTCTCAATCTAGATTAAGAAAAGACAAAACTAATGGGACTGGAAGATTTCATATTATGAAAAACAGATATGGAATGGATGGAATGACATATTTTGCTGAAATTGACACTTCAACAGGTCACATCATAATGGACGAAAGGGAGTTCATTGAAGAATCTCCATCTGAAAGTAATAAATCTCCATTCGGGGGAATCACAGATAGTGAGAAAAATACAATGGGAAATTTATTCAAAAATTTCAGCTTATCAGATAATAACACTTAATATTTATAGACCCATCTTTTAAAATTTAAAGAAAAACATGAGAGACATTACAAAAGAAAGAGTGGTTTATAAACCATTTGAATACACTGAAGCACATGACTTCTGGTTAAAACAACATCAAGCGCATTGGTTACACACAGAAGTTCCTATGATGTCTGATGTAAATGATTGGAAACAGAATTTAAGTGAAACTGAAAAGAACATTATAGGTTCTATTTTAAAAGGTTTCGCACAAACTGAAACAGTTGTAAACGATTATTGGACAAATTTAGTAACATCTTGGTTCAGAAAGCCAGAAATTATCAAAATGGCTGTTACTTTTGGAGCTTTTGAAACAATTCACGCTGAGGCTTATTCATTATTAAATGAAGAATTAGGTTTAGATAACTTTTCTGAATTTTTAGAAGATGAAGCTACAATGGCTAAAATTCAAGGTCTAATGGATGTGAGAGATTCACATACTGGTGAAATTGATTGGTCAGCAAGAGCTAAATCATTAGCAATATTTTCAGCATTTACTGAAGGGGTAAATTTATTTTCATCATTTGCAGTTTTATTATCTTTTAAATTAAGAAATTTATTAAAGGGTGTAGGACAAATTGTAGAATGGTCAATTAGAGATGAATCATTACACTCAGAAGCAGGATGTTGGTTATTTAGACAGTTAATGTTAGAAAAACCAGAATTAAACACTCCAGAACTAAAAAAATCAATTGAAGAAGCAGCTTTATTATCTTTAAAGTTAGAATTAGACTTTATTGATAAAGTTTATGAAATGGGAGATTTAGAAGGATGTTCAAAATATGATTTAGTTAGTTTTATTAAATTTAGAGTTAATACTAAAATGCAAGATTTAGGATATGAACCTATCGTAAATGGTATTGATGAAGCTTCAATTAAAAGAATGAAATGGTTTGATAGTTTATCAGCTGGTAAACAACATACAGATTTCTTCGCAAATAGAGTAACAAATTATTCAAAAGGAGTTCAAAACTGGGACGCAAACGATTTATTTTAATATATGGACAATAATAGCTTAGTAGCGGATTATACGCAATGGGAAAGAGGTAAAGACTATCCTGAATATTTCGACGAAATATCATTAGCAACAATTAGTAAAGGTTATCTATTACCAGGAGAAACACCTAAAAAAGCATACAGAAGAGTATCAATAGCTGCAGCAGCAAGATTAAATAGACCTGATTTAGAGAATAAATTCTTTAAAATACTTTGGAATGGTTGGTTAGGATTAGCATCTCCTGTACTATCAAATATGGGTACAGATCGTGGATTACCTATTTCATGTTTTGGTGTAGATACACCGGATTCTATACGAGGAATAGGCTTAACTAACGCCGAACTAATGAAGTTGACATCTGTTGGTGGAGGAGTAGGTATTAGTTTATCTCGCATTAGACCACGTGGAAAAGAAATTAAAGGTAATGGCAAATCTGAAGGAGTAGTGCCTTGGGCTAAAATTTATGATTCAACTATTATCGCTACTAACCAAGGTAATGTTAGAAGAGGAGCAGCATCTGTTAATTTAGATATTAATCACTTAGATATTGACGAGTTCTTAGAAATCAGAAGACCAAAAGGTGACCCAAACAGACAATGTTTAAATTTACATCAATGTGTTGTTGTAGATGATGCCTTTATGAGAAAATTAGAATCAAGAGACCAAGCATCAATGGAACGTTGGGCTAAGATTTTAAAAGCTAGAATGGAAACAGGAGAACCTTACATTATGTTTAAAGACAATGTAAATAAAGCAAATCCTATTTCATATATGATGAATAATCTTGATGTTTCAATGACTAACATTTGTACTGAGATTACTTTACATACAGATGAAGAACATTCATTTATTTGTTGTTTATCTTCATTAAATTTAGCTAAATATGATGAATGGAAAGATACAGATACAGTTCAATTATCAGTTTACTTCTTAGATGGGGTAATGCAAGAATTTATTGAAAAAACAAGTGGTAAAGAAAGTATGGTTAGAACTAATAACCACGCTAAAAAAGGTAGAGCATTAGGATTAGGAGTAATGGGATGGCATACATTCTTACAACAAAAAGAATTACCATTTAATTCAATTGCTTCAACCGCCCACACTCACAATATCTTCAGTAAAATTAAAAATGATGCAGAAGCTGCTTCAAGACAATTAGCTGTAGAGTATGGAGAACCATTATGGTGTAGAGGTACAGGAATGAGAAATACTCACTTATTAGCTATTGCACCTACAGTATCTAACTCAGTAATTACAGGAGGAATTTCAGCAGGAATTGAACCATTACCAGCTAACATTTATACTTTTAATGGTGCTAAAGGTACTTTTATTAGAAAAAATAAGGTATTAGAAAACATGTTAGAAAGTAAAGGCCAAAATAAAGATGAGTATTGGGATCAAATGTTAAGAGACAATGGTAGTGTATTAGGTTTACCGGATAGTGTTTTATCACCTGATGAAAAAGAATTATTCTTAACATTCCCTGAAATTAACCAGTTAGAATTAGTTAGACAAGCAGCCATTAGACAAAGATATATTGATCAAACTCAATCTCTAAATTTATCATTTGATCCTAACGATTCACCAAAATGGATAAACCAAGTTCATATGGAAGCTCATAAATTAGGTATTAAAACACTTTATTATTTAAGAACTGATTCTGTAATTAAAGGTGATTTAGGATCACGTCAAGCTGAGTGTGTTTCATGTGAGGGTTAAACGAGTATAAATTTAATTAATTTTAAAAAATAAGCCCTAGGAAACTAGGGCTTTTTAATATTTATCCACAGATTAAAATTAGTTTCATAATAAAGTTATAAATTCATATAATAAAATTTTATAAATTATGAAAAAATTTTTTTCACAAATATTCCAAGATGAAAATGGAAATTATTCCTCAAAAAGATTTGTAGGGATTCTAACAGCTTTAAGTATATGTACAGCTTTAATTGCGAATACTTTTAGCCATGAATCAATAAAACCTTCTTCTGAATTAGTAAACGCAGCTACTGCATTAGCTTTTGGAGCATTAGGTTTAGCATCAATGGATAAAATTTTTACTAAAGGAAAGTAATTATGAGTTTAAAAAGTTTACAGACAAAAATAGGAGCAACAGCAGATGGAGTATTTGGACCTGGTACTATGAGAAAAGCAATGGAGTTTTATAAAATGACTCCTATAAGAGCAGCTCATTTCTTTGCACAAACTTCACACGAAACTGGAGAGTTTAAATTATTTTCTGAAAACCTAAACTATTCAGCAGATGGACTCCAAAAAATATTTGCAAAATACTTCCCAGGTAACTTAGAAGAATCTTATGCAAAAAATCCTGAAAAAATAGCAAATAGAGTTTACGCTTCTAGAATGGGGAATGGGAATGAGGCATCAGGAGATGGATGGAAATATAGAGGTAGAGGAGCTTTACAATTAACAGGTAAAGATAATTACAAAGCTTTTGCACAATATCTAGGTAAACCTGAAATTATAACTAACCCTGATTTAGTTGCTACAGAATATGCTTTTGAATCAGCTATGTTTTTCTTTGATAGAAATAAACTGTGGGCAATTTGTGATCAAGGAATTAATGATAAAACTATACTAGCTCTTACAAAACGTATAAATGGGGGAACACATGGTCTTACAGACAGAACTGAGAAAACAAAAAAATATTACGAATTTGTAAAGTAGTTATGAAAAATATGAAAACATCACTATTAATTACATTATCATTGACAACAGCATTTGCCTTCATAGGATCATACTTTCTTAATCTTACCGCGAATAACATTGAACAATACATATCAGTAGCATTTGTAGTATTTGCTGATGGGTTCTTTGGAGTATGGGCAGGTACTAAAAGAGAAGGATTTAAAACCTTCAAAGCATTAAAAGTATTGAAAACATTAGGATTTTGGATAGTAATGCTATCCGCAATTTTAACAATAGAACAAGGATTTGCAGGAACATCTTGGTTAAGTGAAACAATTATGGCTCCCTTTTTAGTATTCCAGTTAATTTCAATTTTGAAAAATGCCTCAATGGTAGGGGTAGTGAAAAATGAATTGTTAACTCAAATCTTAGATAAACTTGATAGACATAAAGGTGAAAGAGATGTTACAAAATAAACAAAATATACTACTTATAATTGTAATTTTTTTGATAAGTTACATGATCTTTACAACACAGGGTATTAAAACTGATGTTAGGGGTTATAAAGAAAAAATCGAACAGCTTCAAACAACAATAGACTCTGCAAAAACAGTTGATAAAATTATCACCACAAAAATAGACTCAGTACAACAAAAAGTGTTTGGAATCTCAAAAGAAATTTACTATATTGATAAGAATATAAACATAATAAAAAAACAAACAGATGAAAAGGTTAATAGTGTTGACACTCTTACTGCTAACGAGCTTGAGCAGTTTTTCACAAACAGATACGACAAAGGTTCGAATTAAAGTCCCTGTAGCAAAACTTGCAGTAAAAGATATACTTAAAGGTGATGGATGTTTTGAAGAATTAAAACTCACTAGAGAAAAAATAATTAAACTTCAAGAAAGAGAAGCACAAAAAGATACTATTATCTCTCTTTACAAAGATAAAGATGATAATAATAAATTAATAATTCATACCCAAGAATTGCAAATAAATCAATACGAAAAACTTTCAGATGATTTACATAAGGAATTAAGAGCAGCTAAAACCTCTAGCGTATTATGGAAAATATCAACTGGTATGTTAAGTTTTCTAACAATATATCTTATAGCGAATTAAAATAAGTTTGGCTTCCTAGGAAGCCTTTTTTATATTACCGTCAAAATAAAAGTTATGATTTACAATCCATCCTTATCTGAAGTGCAATTAGAAAAAGAATTTTCTAAATTATGTAAACTCAAATATAACCAATTTAGATGGTGGAGAATGTATGACAACCCTAATCCTCCAAAACCAAAACAGTCACCATTAATTGATAAAATTAAAAATGGTGATTTTGATTACTCTCATTACCGTTTTCAAGCTATGTGGTGCGAGCATGAAATGAATAAAATTTATGAAAAAATTGGTCCTCAAGATATGGGTCGTTTTGTAGAAGAAACTTCATTGCTCCGTACTAGAAGAAAACGCTTATTAGAAGACCATTTTAAAGAAGAAGATAATAAATTAGAAGAAATAGCTATTAATTTCTCCAGAGTTTTCAAATTACCTAAAGAAAAAGTAAAAGAAATTATGGAAGAGTTTGGAGGAACATTAGAAGAATTATATTATTATTTAGCTGATAATTTTAAAATTAAAATAAAAACAACAGAAATACCTCACTTTTTAAAAAACAGACCTTAGTTATGAAAATTTCACATGAATGCCCTCTAAATTTATTAGAAAATAGTCTTCAATTTAATGATTACCAATATCTTTTACCTACCTTATGGTATAAATACCCTGAGTATAAGCAATTTATGCTTAATTATAGACAACAATCTGATTCTTTTATCATAGCTGATAATGGAATCTTTGAAGGAGAAGTACGAAGTGTTCAAGAACAATTAGAATTGGTTAATGAGATTCAACCTGATATTTATATAGTACCTGATGAATGGAATGATTCAATAATCACGGCTAAAAACGCCAAATATTGGAAGCAATTCACATTACCCTAACGTACCAAATTAATGGTAGTATTACAAGGTAAGACCGTAAATGAAATACATTTATTGTACCAAACATGTGTAGACTTAGGTTACACACATTTTGCTTTTAATCATTCTTCTATTGTATACCAAGAATTAGGAGGATCAGATAACCCACTAGCTAACCAATCAGTTGGTAGAGTAATGTTAATTGAGTATTTAAGAACTCAAAATATGATTAAAGACCACCATATAATCCATTTATTAGGTTGTTCAACACCACAAGAATTTACTTATTATAGAGATAACTGTCCTGATTTAATTAATTCAGTTGACACATCAAATCCAATTATTGTTGGTGCTTTAAATCAAAGATACTCAGATGTAGGATTATTGACAAAACCTAAAGAGAAAATAGAAGAATTTATGGAAAAAGATTTGGCTCCTCAATTAGAAGATATTATATTTAATGTAAATAAATTTAAAGAATTTTGTAATGGGAAATAATATGATGTCATTATATGACTTTTTAGGTTATGCTGCGGGTAAAGAATTAGGAGGTTTAGTATGTAAAACCGCTATTTCTTTAAAAGAACCTATTCAAGAAAGAGAAATTACTAATACTCGATATAAAGGTAAAGTTCATCTTTATAGAAAAGAATTTCTAGAAGAGTACTTCAGATTAAAGGGAGAAGCAGATTATGAACCTTCTTTAGGAGATCGTCAAGATTATCAATTATAAAATAGCGTTTGCCTATACGCTTAAAATACCTGGCTTATTTTAAATTATAAATTATGTCTAAAAAACATGTTGTAGTATCACTATCAGGTGGTATGGATTCAAGCACATTATTATTACGTTGTTTAAAAGAGTATGACACAGTTACTGCTATTAGCTTTGACTATGGTCAAAAACACAGAGTAGAGCTAGAGAGAGCTCAATCATTGGTGGATTATATTAATATTACAGCTTTACAGCAAGTAGGGTTAGATGCATTAAAGCATGGAGAACATAGAACCTCTCTTGAACCTGTTAAATATCGTCAAATCCAATTAAACGGATTAGTTGATTTATTAGATTCAGCTTTAGTAACAGGAGGAGAAGATGTACCGGAAGGTCACTATGAACAATCAAACCAAAAAGAGACGGTTGTCCCTAATCGTAACAAAATGTTCGCTTCAATTGTACAAGCAGTAGCTTTATCAGTTGCGAACCGAACTAAAGAAAATTGTGATATTGCTTTAGGTATTCATGCTGGAGATTTTGGAGTCTATCCAGACTGTAGACAAGAATTCAGAGATGCTGATGACGCTGCTTTTAGAGCAGGTAACTGGGATGCTGAAAGAGTAGGTTACTTTACACCGTATCTTGAAGGTATGAAGTATGACATTTTAGTTGATGGTCAAATTCTTTGTGATGAATTAGGTTTAGACTTTAATGAAGTGTATAGTAGAACTAATACTAGTTACAAACCATACCCAAGTGGGAACTCCGATTATAAAAGTGCTTCATCTGTTGAAAGAGTAGAAGCGTTTATTAGGTTAGGACGTCCTGATCCTGTAATTTATGAAGATGAAGATGGTATAGCTTCTTGGGATAAAGTAGTAGCCCATGTTTCAAAAGTGTTAGCAGATCATCAATCTTCTTAAATTTTCTTAAACTTTATGATATTTATTGTAGTACCACATAACTGCTAGAATATGAAAGTTTATATATATTGTATTTTTGATGAAAATGAGATTCCTATTTACATAGGAAAAACAAAAAATTCCTTAACTAAAAGGGAATCTCAACATCAAAAACGATTAAAACAGAAAGTAAATATTTTTGAATTAGATTTTGTAGATGAAAGTGATTGGAAACGTTGGGAATGTTATTGGATAGAACAATTTAAAACTTGGGGTTTTAATCTATATAATCAAAATAAAGGAGGAGGTGGTGTTGAATCACATTCTTTAGAAACTCGAAAGAAAATGAGTTTAACACCTAGACCTGGAACCTCTCAAAAACTTAAAGGTATTAAAAGACCTGATGTTAGTGATAGAATGAAAGGTGTTAAATTTAGTGAGGAAACATGCCAAAAAATAACCCAATCCAAAACGGGACATCAATGTTATTCAAATCCTGAAAGGGCGTTAAAAATCGTTGAATCTAATTTAATTCATTATCAAACTGAATCGGATAGGAATAAAAAAATTTCTAAGAAATTAATAGGTAGAGAAGCACCTTGGGTTGCGGGATCATTAAACAAACCCGTCCTCCAATATGATAAACAAAACAATTTCATCCAAGAATGGGAAAGTGCAAGTGAGGCAGCAAGACATTTATCTAAAAGTTCATCAGCCATCTCAGAATGTTGTTCAGGGAAGAGAAAAAGTATTTATGGTTTTGTTTGGAAATTTAAAAATTAATCATTATATTAAATAAAAATAAAAATTATGTTTGAAGCAAGCACAACAAACCTAGTAAACGGATACTCAGGTACCACAATAACAACTAACACCTTAGGAACACCTTATATTGGAACAACAAGTAATTTAGGCTTATCACAAGCAGTCACAAATCAAAATAATATGACAAAACAAGTAAAAGTAGCAGTATTTACTGTAGAAAGAAATGATAAAAATGAAGTTATTTCTTCAAAATTTATTAAAGAATTATGGGTTGAACAAAAGAATAGTTCATCTATTGAATTAGCAGTATCTAAATTTTTAGAACCTGATTTTGACCCAGAAACAACTATTATTAAAGTTCTTTCAACAGTATCTTTTTAATAAAAAAGTTTGGCTCCCTAAAAGGGATTTCATATATTTAAGTATAAATTAATTAACAAATAAAAAACAATGAAAAAAGTATTTTTAGCATTAGCATTAGTAGCAACAGTTTTAGTATCTTGTAATCAAGTAAACACAGCTGAAACATCAACAGAAGATTCAACAGTAGTAGCAGTTGATTCAGTACAAGTAGATTCAGCAGCAGTTGATACAGTAACTGTAGACACTACAGCTACAAAGTAATTACCAATGCTCGCTGTTAATTGAGAGGTAGAGTGTATTAATTTCCGAACAAGGGTTTATAGTAGGAAGACGTCACTTATTGCACTCAATCAGAAACCCTGAAAGACCAAGGTTGGTAATAAAACAAAAACTACTTGAGTAAGCGGATATGGTCAATCAACAGTCCGAAGAAGGTACAGGTAAATCAATATGAGACGGGACCGGCGAGCCTAAACATGTAAGTAGCAAGTTAGTGTATTTTTAAAAGGATTGAATAGTTTTTAACACTAGCGAAATTTAGTCAGGTGGCGGAATGGTAGACGCTTTAGAAGGTTTGGTTTGATGGTTTTATAACCCATAGAATTAATTTACCCTAAGAAAGGACTTTATAAAATAGGTTGCAAACTAATACAGGTTCGAATCCTGTCCTGACTACAAGGATGTTCCACCCTTACCAAATAATAGGGATGACTGATGGAAAGACATCAAAACGGTTAGGTGGCGGAATTGGTAGACGCATGGAGTTGTTAGTATGGAAAAAACTAACGTACAGGTTCGAATCCTGTCCTGACTACAAATTAAACTACCGTTCTTTGAAATAAAACTTATAAATTATGGAACAAATTTTAGCATTTGTTTTAGGTGTTAGTGCAGTTGCCTTTGTATGGGTAGTTGTGGTAGCGTTTAAGACAGCAAGCAAAGTAAAAGAACTTGAAAAAGAATTTCAAGCTCTATACACAGAATTAAGTCAAAGAGACGAATTAGTAAATCGTAGAATTGATCAAGAAATTAATAGAGTAAACCAAATCTATAATGACTGTATTAAACATACAGATTCAAGAGTAGATAAATTAGAAGCAAAAATCTTATCAGTAGATAAGGACGGTTGTAAGCCTGTTAAAAAAAAGAAATTACTAAAAGGATAAATTAATCAAAAGAACGGTAGTAAAATATTTGGCTTTCCAAAATAAGTTTATTATATTAAAGAAAAGAAAAAATAATTTGAGGTTTTTATCTCTTATATATATTTATGATCACAAAAAATAAAATGACAACAATTCAAAACATACATCAAGATTTAACTACAATAATGGGTAGAGCACTTAATACGTGGTCGCAGCTATTATGTGGGGATGTCATTTTAGGCTTTAGCGCGTATAATAACGAACCGAAACAAGGTGGCACCGAGGTATGATATAGTTAAACAAATATATAACTTAAATCAAGACTCGGATCAAAACAAAAGATTCGAGTCTTTTTTTTCACTTAGGTTTGGCTATTAGAAATAGATTTCGTATATTATAGCATAATAAGAAAATAAAGAGTTCATTGACATATTGGATAAAGTAAAAAGGAAGAGTGGACAGTTGGTTGTCAAGCGCACTTGAAATGCGTCGCCCGAGTAATTGGGTTGCAGGTTCGAATCCTGTCTCTTCCGCAATATTGGCTCATAGTGTAACGGTTAGCACAAAACACTTTGACTGTTTTAGTCCAAGTTCGAATCTTGGTGAGCCAACAAATAATTAAAAACTTTGGAAGAATTTTCATTGGTCCAAATATTTATAATAAATAGATATTATGAAAAAATGTACTAAATGTAAAAATCCAAAACTCACAACTGAATTTCATAAAAATAAAAGAAAAAAAGATGGGTTTCAAGATGAATGTAAAGAATGCTGTAAAGTTAGAGACCAAGATCATTATAAAAAACATGGTAATGCTAAACATGTCGAAAATAATAAAAAACAAATATCTAGAAATAAGGAATTTGTTGCTAGATACAAAAAAGTACATGGTAAATGTATAGATTGTGGAATAAAAGATTGGAGAGTATTACAATTTGATCACCAATCAGATAAAAAATATAATATATCTGATTTATCAAGTTCAGGGGGGGGTTTAAAAGTAATAAAAGATGAAATAAGAAAGTGTAAAATAAGATGTGCTAATTGTCATCAAATCAAAACACATCATAGCGGGATGTAGTCTCGGGGTGAGACGCTTGCATTGGAAGCAAGAGGCGGAGAGTTCGACCCTCTCCATCCCGACGAAGCACAAGTAGATGTCGACGGCTGTGCAAAGATGTCGCTACCAAGAAAATCGACAACTCGCCTTCGAAGCTCATGTGGACGGGCACCGGGCTTTTAACTCGGGGGTAGCTGGTTCGAGGCCAGCCGGGGGTACAAAAGCTACATACACAACCTTACAATCTCTCAGTTAAAAGCTGTTGTAAGATTAAGTAATAAGCCAACATGCTTATTAGTTGTGATCAGATGTAGCACCAGCCTCGTTGGCGTAATGGTAGCGTATTTGTTTTACATGCAAAGGGCGATAGTTCGATTCTATCACGAGGTACAAAATTCTGGGTAGCAAGTAAAGTACCGGCAAGTATTTTCAAGTCTATAAGGAGTCTATTATGAGTTATTAATTTGCCGATGAAAGCTTGTTGTAGTTTCGTTCTTAGTGGAATGGTGACCACGCTGCCCGTGGAGGGTGGAGAAGCAGGTTCGATTCCTGTAGAATGATCAAATTGGGATGCTTCAGTCACTGGTGTGATAAGCGGTCTGTAAAATCGTTGCTGTAAGAAGCGTGTGGTTCGATTCCACAGTGTCCCACTGAGAGGGGAGGTATGGGTTCGAGTCCCATCCGGTCCTTCGGGGCGGGTAGTATAATTGGTAGTAACGCTCACTGGGGCCTTTTGTATAGCTGGTGCGTACGCTAGTCTGAAGAACTAGAGGAGTAGGTTCGATTCCTACAGGGCCCACAGAGTATGGAATAACATCGGTCCCGTATGCCATGGCTTGTATACGAGTAACGGGACGCATAAGGATCTTTAGCTCAGAGGCAGAGCGGCAGGTTGTTAGTCTGCGGGTCGGGATTTCGAAATTCCCAGGGTCCTCAAAATTGGCTTGTCGTATAAAGGTTATTACGGATGACTGTTAATCATCTTATGAAGGTTCGATTCCTTCCAGGCCAGCAAAAATAGGTAATTAGCTCAATTGGTTAGAGCACTCGCCTGATACGTGAGAGGTTATAGGTTCGATTCCTATATTACCTACAAATGGAAAGTAAACTGACAAGGTGTTAGGATGTCCTGCTAAGACAATCGCTCGGTAAAACGAGTTCGTTTCGAATACGATGCTTTCCTCAAAAACCTGTTCCCCGCCCTCACAACGTATTTAAGGAATACAGGAGCAGAATGTACAATCGGGGCGATGTGGTGGGACACTTTAAAATCTTAGGTACAACGATAAGTTAACGGGTTCTTATCAAACTACCGACTTGATCAGGTGATCGAAAATATCTCATAAGTATTTTCAGAGTGGATCGATACCACTAGTCGGTACAAAAATCAACGAGACGAAGGAGGTCACGTAGGTTCGAATCCTACCGTTGATTTAGTATATGGTGGTTCTAGCTTAACAGGTAAAGTGCTTCACTGTGAATGAAGAGAACAGGGTTCGAGGCCCGGAATCACCCAAAATGCCCCTGTGGTGAAATTGGTAAACACATCAGGCTTAAAACTTGACGCTCAGGCTTGCTGGTTCGACTCCAGTCAGGGGTACAAAAAAATCGCTGATAGCAATATCGAAGATGTGTAATGATATCAACATCGTAGGTTAAGCGATATCCTACAAATGGTCTTATAGTTTAATTGGAAAAACTTATCGCTACGAACGATAGAATTCAGGTTCGAGACCTGATAGGACCTCAACTGCCCTTATAGTTTAATCGGAAGAATAAAACGCTTCTAACGTTTTGGTCCTGGTTCGAGTCCAGGTAGGGGTTCAAAATGCGTCACAGGCTAAGGTAGCCAAATGGATTCCAACCCCATAGGACAGAGTTCGATTCTTTGGTGGCGCGCAAAATATTAATTATGAAAAAGAAATTCGATGCTCATTAGGTTTATTAACCTAAAAATTGAGCAAGATGAGAATCAAAAACTATACTCAGAAAGAGTATAAAAAAGAAATTGACAAAGTAAAGTATCCTCCTTACTGGGATGAAGGATTAAATTTTAAAAAAGGACATTCATCAACAAAGTATAGAAGTTACAAAACTTGGAAGTACAACAGAAAAACACAGTATAAACCTCTAAAATAAGTTATCATGAGTAAGTATCAAAAAACACTCGTAGTGGATTCAAGCTTTATCGCAAGATCAGTCATACCTACAGAAAGAGCATTTGTGATTTCTTACAAAGGTAATGCTGAAGTAATAGCTGAACATCCAGAAACATTTGGTTTAGTAAATCCAAAATTAGAAATTTACAAACCTTCAATTATTAGAGTGTTTACATATGTAAAACAAAACATTCAGAAAGTACCTCTAACAAGAGAAAACGTTTATAGAAGAGATAATTATGAGTGTGTATATTGTGGGAGTTCAAATCAAAGAACACTAACATTGGATCACGTCATTCCTCAATCAAAAGGAGGAAAAGACAGTTGGGATAATTTAGTAACAGCATGTCGTCCATGTAATCATGAGAAAGCAGATTTAACATTAGAGGAATATGGTAAAGAAATCCCAGAACCAAAAAGACCTCACTATTTAATGTTAATGAGAAGTATGACACACATACCAAAAGAATGGGAAACATTTTTATTCTTTTAGTAAAATAGGTTTGGAAAACCAAAAATAATTTCTTATATTTAGGTATAAGAAAGTAAAAATAAATCACCTACTACGTAACGCACGATCGACGACACGTACTGTCTGGAAGGTCAGGCTAGGTGAATTTGGGCAGGATGGTCTTGGAGGCCGGCAGGATTGCAAACTCTGCAGAGTAAGTTCGATTCTTACCTTGCCCTCAAAAAAAAGATTAAAAAAGGTTTGGCTATCGGAAATTAATTTCGTATATTAAATCATAATAAAAAGGTCATTGAAATATTGGATAAAATAAATTGCCCGAGTGGTGGAATTGGCAGACACGGCGGCCTTAGAAGTCGTAAACTGAGAGTTCGAGTCTCTCCTTGGGTACAAAATTAGAGTTAGCTTATAGTAAAGCAGCGGGGGCTAACCCGCAGAACGGATACGAAAACCGGCTCTAATTATCTGCTTCTGACGCACAAATGGTGGTGCACTGGATTTGTAACCCAGAATAGAGTCGGTTCGATCCCGTCCAGAAGCTCAGCAGTCATTTGAACTAGCACTAGGACAATGACTACCAACGGAGGAAGCTAGTCTCACGGTTGGTCCTGTAGGTTGTGGTCTCCCGTAAATCCACATAAAGAGAACTCCTACCAGGTAAAGTAGGTGTGTGGCACTTTTCAGCCCAAGCTTTACCAAACTGCAACATTCGCCTAGTAGGTATGGCACCACACTTCCAATGTGGAATAAGGCCGGTTCGAGACCGGCATGTTGCTCAATCCAACTTTTGCATTAGGGTGGAAGGGTTTAATATTTATAATAAATATAAAATATGGAAACTACGAAAAAGTGTATAAGTTGTAAAAAAGATAAAAGTTTAAATGAATTTGCTTATAGCAAAGGTAAACCTAGAGAAAAATGTAAAACGTGTCTAAAAGAATATATGAATTCTCATTATAATAGTAATAAAGATTCGTATAAAGATTACGTTAAAAAAAGAAAAAAAGAATTAAAAAATTGGTATAACGATTATAAATCCAATTTAAAATGTGAAAAATGTGGAGAAAATCATCCCGCAGTTTTAGATTTTCATCATATTAATTCTAATGAAAAAGATTTTAGTATAGGTACAGCTATGTGGGTAGGAAATTCTATTAAAACTATATTAAAAGAAATTTCAAAATGTGTAATTTTATGTTCAAATTGCCATAGAAAACTACATTATGAAGAAAGAAATATCAAGGGTGTGTGGGAACCCAAGAATATGTGATGAACATATACCCACAATCTGCTGCGTTAGTGAAGAGGTTAACACGTATCACTTTCTATGATGAGGCACGGGTTCGAATCCCGTACGCAGTACAATTCGGGGCTATAGTATAACGGCTATTACGATGGTTTTGCAAATCATAAATTGGAGTTCGATTCTCCATAGCTCCACAAACAAGGTCTATTAGTCCAGGGGAATGGATGCCTGCCTGTCACGTAGGAGACCCGGGTTCGAATCCCGGATAGACCGCATATCGCGAGGGGGAGGTAAGGTATCTCACAGGTCTCATAAGCCTGCCTAAGTCGGTTCGTTTCCGGCCCTACGCTACAAATAACTTATCCGTAAGGTAGAGGAGTGGAGTTTTGTTTAATTTCTAATCTTAGTACTAAGTGAAGAAGAAAATTCGTTTGATGTATAAACTAAGTGGAGTACTACACAAGGTGGAAGTTACAAACGATAGACAAAGAAGCCTCACCGGCGACATGAGCCGGAGGACGTGGGTTCGAATCCCACCCTTGCAACAAAATATATTGCGGGATAGAGCAGAGGTAGCTCGGGAGGCTCATAACCTCTAGGTCGGGAGTTCGAATCTCCCTCCCGCTACTAAGAACTAAATGGCGGTGCCCGACACCCACTGCAGAGGGTACAAAGAAGAAGCGGCTTTATATAGTGTGAAGATAAAATAGCTTCGCCCTATAACACATTTAGTTTAACCGGTCCATTAACTCAGATGGTTAGAGTAGCGCTCTCATAAAGCGAAAGTCACAGGTTCGAGTCCTGTATGGACCACAAAATTTACTTTATCCAATAAAAGTTTGGAAATTAAAAAATAATTTCTTATATTAATAAAAATTAAAAAGTTATCATATGAAAAATTCGTTATCGTCAAAAGGGTTATCAATGTCTCAAGCTCAATCAATCTCAAATTTGTGCAACCAAAGAGCAAAAGAAATTACTAATAAATTAGCAGATGTTAATAATGTTTCAAAAACATTAGTAATTAACTCCGAGACTTATACTGAGACTCAGGGTAATCCAATGCCTGTAAATGTAGTAGAATTATTAACTGAAAAAGCAAGACTATCTGCTACACAAGCATTTTTGATGGAGAACATCAAAGTAAAAGACGAATTAATCAAAGAGATCCAATATGATGAATTTGAGTATGATGTAGATGCTCCTGAAAGACCTAAAACTGCAGTTAAAGATTTACCAACATTGGTAAGCGAGGATTGGGGATGGTCTCAATTATCAGTAAACGAGTATAACGAGTATTTAGAAGCAGAAGCTTACGCTTCACATATTGGTCAATTTATCCATAAAGGAGGTAAATTAGATAAATTAAGAGCAGAATTACCTACCATTAAGACTTTAGAGTTTATGGAGATTGAAGTAGGAAAGAAAACTCCTATGAAAGTAACTATTCACCACACCTCAGAACAATTACTTGAAATCCACGAACAATTAGCAGCTCTACACAGAGGGTATGAGCAAAAAGTAAATTACTTTAAATCTAAAGTAAAGAATTCAGTAACAACTGAAAATGCTTGTATTGCTAAAGAAAGAGCAGACATTCAAGCAGAAGTGAATGAAATCAACTCAAAACAAGATGTTGAGTACAAAAATGCTTACGACAAGTGGGCATCTGAATATAGAAAAGCATCTGAGCAATTTGAGGAAGCTCGTCAAAAAAGAATCCAAGAAGCTGCAAATATGAAAATTGAAGTAGCAGAAAGATTCCAGCCTGTAGTTGATATGTTTTTGAATAAATTAAAATAAATAATGGTACTTATATGGTAAGCAAAAGCCGATCCATGTAAGTTTTATGTCGGGAGTAGAAAGATTTTTATAATCATATAGCAAGATAAGATTTATTAATCATACTATGACAATGGCAAGACTTCGGTCACGCCCTACAACTTTCGCTTCCACTACAACACCCAACAAATTCTGAGATAGAACTCAATCGTTAAACAAGTTACTGAAAGCTCATAGAGAAAGAGGAATCTTTACCACTAGACAGATAATTGGTTAACAAAAAGAGACTTAGATTTTGTCTTTGCCTTTGAGGTAGAGGAAGGTTTTTGACATTGATTTAGTATTTGACATCGTCTATATACTTTTTCTCCCGACAACATATATTTATTCTAAAACATATCAAATGAGTAGCAAATCTACATTAATGGTGCCTATCCTAAAAGAAATCCTAATGAAAGAGATAGGAGAAGCAAATTTACCTCCATTAGACTGGAAACAGGTATCACCTGAACAATACAAGTTTTTAGTAGATATAAATGACTTTACTGAAATTATTATTGTAGATTTTGAAGAAACATCAGACGAAACAAGTATAGAGTACTATCTTCCTCCACTACATAGAAATGTACCTTATTTTTATAACATAGCTTACGAAGTATCAGGATCTGAAGTACAATTTGCCGAAAGTGATATGAAGACTTTATTAAAAATTTTATCCACTATAGTTGATATTATAAAAGATTTTATAAATAAAAATCAACCCGAAGTAATGTTTTTACAAGCTACTGAGAAAAATAATACATCTAAACAGAAAGCCAACTTATACCAAGCCTTTTTAAAACAAGGAATAAAACAATTACCAGGATATAAAACCGATACTTATAGGGACGGAAATATAATTGTAAAAATATAAATTTTTATTTAAAATAATTATTAAAAAGCTTGGTTCGCCAGGCTTTTTTACGTATATTTAGTTATAAGAAAAGAGTTATGAAACGTGCTATTATAAAAAATATTCCTTTAAATCCAAGAGAACTGTACGACTATGCTTTAAGTAAGTCTTTTCATTTTTGGATAGATGAGAAAGGAACAGCAAAGCATCCTAGTGTTTGGACACGAGAACCTAGCGACCTATCGTACGAAAAGGCATTTAAAATTATACAAGCAAATAAACCCCACTGGGTTATTTCATTCAGAAACACAAGTTACTTAATAAAAAATGGTGTAGATTATTGGGAGTTTGGAGGATGTAATATTGGAAGTAATAATTACGGAGAAGTTTTTATTTGGATACAAGTATCGATAGCAGAAGGATATAAAATATTTGAAAAATTTAATTTAGAAATAAAAGAATATTAAAGGTTATGAAAGACGCACTAGGAATAGAAATCAAAACAGGACAGAGATACGGATACTCCAGAAATGAAAATGGATTTACTTATGTACGAATAGGTACTATAAGTAAGATAAATGAAAAGACAGTAACAATGGATGTAGAGATTACAAAAAGAGCACTGTATAGTGCAGACCTGGAAGTAGATCCTACATCAAGTAAAAAATATCAATAAAAGGAAATATGTTATTTCCAGTTAACGAAATAGATTAAAATGAAACTAGTATTAGAAAAAGGACAGCAACTGTTCTTCACATCAGACACACATTACTCACACTCAAATATTTGTAGTGCAACTACAAACTGGTCTGTGAATGAAGGGTATGCTCGTAAATTTGATTCGTTAGAAGATATGAACCAAAGACTTGTTGATAACATCAACAACAGAGTTGGTGAAGATGATATTCTAATTCATTTAGGAGATTGGTCATTTGGAGGATTTGATAAGATTGAAGAATTTAGAAGTCAAATCAACTGTAAGAACATTTACTTGGTACTTGGAAATCATGATCATCACATTGAAAGAAACAAGGAAGGTATTCAAAAACTATTCTCTTCAGTCCAACAATACTTGAGATTAAGTGTAACAAGACCAATCAATAAAGCAACAACTGAGAAATTTACTTTTGTTTGTATGCACTATCCAATTGCATCATGGCATGATATGAACCAAGGAGTAATTCACTTGCATGGACACGTTCATTTACCGGCAGATCTAAGATTAGCAGAAGGTAAAGCAATGGATGTTGGAGTGGATGGAAATGGGTTAGAACCAATTTCAATGGACGAAGTATTGGGTATTATGGAAATGCGTCCAATTAAAAAATTAGCTTTACCAAAGGATCATCACGAAAAAAGAATTTAATATGAAAGAAGTTTTTCAACTAATAAAAGATATCCCAAAAATGATTAATTCATCAAATGGGTTAGAAAGTATGATGGGAATGATAGTGTTAAGTCTGGTAACTCCTATTGTTTTAATAATAGTGCTAGTATTATATAAAATAGTCGAGCATTTAATATGCTAAACATATATGAAAGAACAATTAATAAGTCTTAAAACAGCTAGATCAGCTAAAAAACAAGGTTTTAAGGAAAGATGTCCTTACTTCTTTAATGAAGGTAGTGGATGGAAGGTACAAGAAGATTACATATTAAGACAGGATAAAACTATTGAAGCTCCTTCACAATCCTTACTTCAAAAATGGTTAAGAGAAGAAAAAAGTATAGTAGTAGAAGTTAATTTTAATGATAGTTTATTTAGAAGACTTCATGAAGCTGCTCATAAAAAAGCAAGCTTAAACTACCACTGGATTATATTCACAAATACTTCAGACCCTCAATTCATCTACAATAAGTTTTATTCAGACAATACATTTGAAACTTATGAACAAGCATTAGAGGAAGGATTACAAAAAGCATTAAAAATGGTAAGATAATGGAAGGTGTTATAAAAACAAGAAACTTTGATTCGTTAAAAAAATTGAGTTACAAACGAGCAAAAGGTAAAAGAAAAAATATAGTTAAATTAAATGATGATACTTACAAAACAATACTTACATTAGAAAAACTAAAACTTTTAACACCGGAGATGTTATGGGATTTAATTGAAAGACGAAAATTCCTTTATATTGAAAGTGAAAAGTTAGGTTATATTATGTTATGTAGAGAAAAATCAATACCTTTGTCAAAAGATGATTTAAAAGGATATCTTAATCGTTTGGCAAATATTAAATTAGCCGTTTTAAGAATACCTTATGAAGTAAGGATAATTCCTGAATATTACGCATACATAACCCAAAGAGAATTAGAAAATGGTACAACAAATACAAACACTTATTGACGCTATATGTCAGTTACATAAACTAAAAAAACCTTTAACAGTACCATCAGCAGGAAAAATGATAGCTGAGTATGGAGGTGTAGATAAGGCTATTGAATTATTTCAAGGAGCTTATAAAGAATGTTTAGAAAATCCTGATAAAGAAAATCCATTTGCCTTTGCAGCTTATAAAGCAACTTTAGACAAAGTACTAATACCGATGAAAGAAAATGAAAAAACCAAATCTACATAAAGGAAGAATATATCTGAAAGATGGAGTATGGGTTGTTCAATATAAAACTACTGAGAGAGTAAAAGGAGGTTCTCCAAAACAACTCGGAAGCTATAAACTTCAACCTAAAGTTAATTATGTTCCCATCCGAAAAGAAGATACTAAAAATTTACAGAACCCATACGATCAAGGAAAAGAGACATGCTTTGAATTAATCCTAATAAACGAACCCAGAAATGAATTCCAGGAAGTAAGATTCGTAGCTGATACAAAACCTGTATGGTACGCGAAATTATGGTCTACATCAGAAATGGTACAAGATCTACAGCACTATTTTGAAACAACATCTCAGGAAGAGATTGATAAGGATTGGAAAAAAGTAGAAGAACTTGATTTAGTAGGACCAACAGTAGAAGAATTTTTAAATATAAACAATATGAAATACGAAACAAGACCTCACAAAATTTTCATAAAAGGAAGAAAATACAGATCAGACAAAACTTTAGTATTATGTACAAAAACAACCTGTAATTACTCTACAGAATGTTTTCAGGGAGTAGTAATAGAGTCAAAAGAGTATGCAATTGGTTCATTTAGTAAAGATTGGGTTCCAAGTGTTTTCAAAGAAGTAATTGAATAAACAGTTGGCTCTTGGAAATATATTTCGTATATTTAGGTATAAATTTAAAACAAAGGTTATGAAAGAATTGTTCCTTTTACGAGGATTACCTGGAGCAGGTAAATCAACATTAGCAAAATCCTTAGGCGGTATTCACTTAGAAGCTGACCAATATTTTATGGAAGATGGTAATTATAAATTTGATGCGACTAAAATAAAACTAGCTCATGATTGGTGTCAATTAAGAACTGAACATGGTATGGAAGATAGCTCCCCTAAAATAGTAGTATCAAATACATTCACCATGGCCTGGGAAATGCAACCATACTATGACTTAGCAGAAAAGTGCGGGTATAGAGTCTACTCCTTAGTAGTAGAAAATAGACACGGAGGGTCTGAAAATACTAACATTCATAATGTTCCTAAGGAGAAAATTAATAGTATGAGGGAAAGATTCCAAATTAGGTTGTAGAAAACAAACATAACGTTAAAAATGTAGAATTTTCATATATTTATAATAAACATAAAGTATGAAGACAACTACCTTTATTTATCTAGTAACTAATTGTTATGGTGACTCTAACAAAGTTTATATTGGTAAAACAAAAACTACAAGAATTTACCAACATAAAAAAACTTATGGGGATTCAATTAACTATATAATAATAGATGAAATTAATTCTACAAGTTCTAAAGATTGGAAACCTTTAGAATGTTATTGGATAGAACAATTTAGACAATGGGGATTTGATACCCAAAATAAGAATAGTGGTGGTGGGGGACCTTCAATTTATAGTGATGAAACAAGATTTCAAATGAGTCAATCCAATAAAAAACATTACGAAAAGGGATCTGAGAGAAATAAGAAAATCTCCCAAAATAAGTCTAACCCTATATGGGATGATATTATGAGAGAAAAACATAGTACATCCCTTAAAGGAAGAATTTTAGGGTCTCCCTCAAATGAAACAAAACTTAAAATAAGCCAAGCCAACCAGGGTAAAAAACGCACACCTGAAATGATTGAAAAGTATAGGCAGGCTAGATTAGGTAAAAAACATTCACTAGAAACTATAGAGAAACTTAAAGGGAGAATTAGAACAGAAGAATCTAAATTAAAACAATCTTTAAGCTCTAAGGGTAGAGAAATAACATGGGATTTAGGAACTAAAGGTAAAAATATCCCCCAATCTCAAAAAAACAAAATAGCAGAAGGTAATAGTAAACCTGTAATCCAATTAGATAAAAATCAACAAATTATACAGGAGTTTAAATCTTATACTGAAGCTAAACAAATTACAGGTATCGATCCCCAGCATTGTTTAATAAATAAAACTAAAACTGCTGGTGGGTTTATTTGGAAATATAAAGAATAGTTCGTATATTAAGTAAAAAGAAGAAAATGGAAAATCAAAATAGTGTATGTTTCGTAGCAAGAATCAACGAAATAAAAGCAATTGAAGGAGCTGATAACATCGAACAAGCAGTTATCGGTGGATGGAATTGTATTGTAAAAAAAGGAGCACATCAAGTAAATGAACTAGTAGTATGTGCAACTACTGATGCAGTTATTCCATCAGAACTAGCCGAAAAACTTAATGTTACTAATTACCTAAGAAAAAGATCAAAGTAAAGTTAAGAGGAGCGTATTTTGACATATTTATAATAAATGTAATTATGACTAAAATATACCTTGTTGAAAATTGTTATGGAGATCTTAATAAAGTTTACATAGGCAAAACCAAAAACTCTAGAGAGAATAACCATAAAAATACTTATGGTGACCAGATAATCTATACTATTATAGATGAAATACCTTCATTAGATTCTAAAATATGGAAACCTATAGAAACTATGTGGATACAAATGTTTATAAGTTGGGGTTTTGAAGTAGTTAATATTAGAAAAGAAGGAGGAGGGGGGAGTGATGGATGGAATTTAGAACAAAAATTAAATCATAGTAAACTAAAAACTGGAGTTCCTTTATTAAAATTACGTGGTAAAGAATCCAAACGTAAAAACTTAACTATGAGTGAAGAATCATGTAAAAAAATTTCACAAAAAGCTCAACAACGTTATATTGAAGGTAAAATGTATTTCCCTTTACAAAACCCTGAATCTGCTAAAAAAGCAAGTTTAAGTAAAAGAGGTAAAAAACAATCTAAAGAACATATTAATAAAAGAGTTGAAAAAATAAAAGGATTAAAAAGAACAGAGGAATCCAAGTCTAAAATATCAGAAGCAAAAAAACAACAAACCTTCTATAATAATCCTGATAGATGTAGAAAAATTAGTGAATCTAAATTTAAACCTGTTATGCAATATAGTTTAGAAGGTAATTTTATTAAAGAGTGGTATAGTATTAAAGAAATTAAAAAATCATATCCATCATGTGATATCACATATGCATGTAAAGATTTTAAAAGATCATCATGTGGTTTCAAATGGAAATATAAAATTTAAAAATAATAAGTCATGGAAAATAAGCAGTTATGTGTAAGGAGCGTAAAACTTAAAGGAGTTTATAGTGAATGTTTAATCATAAAACCCGAATCTATAGGATTAGATCCTTCTAAATTAAAAGAAGGTCAAGATATGATGGATCATTTAGGAATCACTAAATGGGAACCTCCAGTTAAACAAATTCAATTGGCTTCAGGTAGAAAAATTAAGTATAGAGATAATCAAAACTTCCATATCTACTACAAATTCCCAAACCTTAAAAACGTAGCAGGAATGTTTACTGAAGAAGATGTTGTTCAAATTACTAGAAAGATTCACGGTACTAACGCACGATATGGAATCGTTAAGAAATCTAAATTATCATTTTGGGATAAAGTAAAAAAATTCTTTGGATTAGCTGATGATTGGATTGATTACGAGTACGTGTATGGTTCTCATAATGTAGAAAAAGGAAGTGACTCTCAAGGATTCTATTCAACAGACGTTTGGTCAGAAATTGCTTGGAAATATAAAATCAAAGAAAAACTTTGGGAACTTGTTAAAAGTAACAAACCAGAAGATATAGGATCAGGAATAGTACTTTACGGAGAAATTTATGGAGCAGGTATTCAAAAGAATTATGACTACGGTTTAGCTGATATTCAATTTGCAGGATTTGATTTTACTGTAAACGGTAAATATGAAACTCCTGATGGTGCTAAATTTATAATTGAAGATCGTTTAGATTTACCTCATGTAGAAGTACTGTATAATGGGTACTGGTATCAAGAAATTCAAGATAAATTTACATTCAACAACTTCATTGAAGGAACAAAAGTGCCACATGAAGGAATTGTAATCAAATACTTTACAGGTGAACGTCAAAAAGTAGCAAAGGTAATCAATCCAGACTATTTGATCTATGGAGAGAAAAATGATGTGGGAGATTCTCACTAAAAATAATTAACAAAAGGCTTGCTTACGCAGGCCTTTTTTCGTATATTTAGGTATAAGAAAATGAAATAACTATTATAAGAAGTAGCGGATTTGCCAAACGTGTGTTAACAAATGTATTTTTAAACAAAATAAATAAGAATTATGAAACAACAAACAGCATTAACGCAATTAGAAAAATGGATTGTTAAATTTGAAGAAACAAAAGGAACTCCAACAATGTGTGAAATAAAAGCACAAATAGAAATGTTTAAAGAAATCGAAAAAGAACAAATTACAGATGCTTACATTGAAGGCGGAAGAAAAGGATTTAATTTTTTCGGAGATGATTATGAAGAATATTACAACGAAACTTACACACAAAGTTAGAAATAATATATTTGTTAACGCCCGTCGGCTTGCTCGTCGTTGTGACTACTGAAAACAATTACTAATATTTATAACAAAAAGAACATGGAAAAAAGTATAAACGATAACGAACAATGCGTGCAAACCGATGTTGGCGGTAGTGTTTCTCACGAAGTTTGGTTGAAGAAATTTGAAAAAACCAAAGAAGGTAAAATGTTTAATTTGCTTCACGAATATAAAAGTTTAAACAATCCATTATCTACAGGTAGTATTAATCATTTATCATATTTATCAAATGCTTTATGGATAGCTGTTAAAGGTTCAAAAATGGAATCAGACGCAAAGGAAATGATAAACATGATTTGTCCTGATTTTTTCAGCGATTCACATTCATAACATTACTGCCAACGTTCTCCAGCTTGTTGCAGTTGCAAAATTATTAACTAAAAATAACAAAAATTATGGAAGAATTAACTGAATTATTATCAAGATTGAGACAAGAAGAAAGTATATCTGAAAATGCTTATGTAGAATTATTGAACTTTGCAAATAATAACCAAGCCTTGCAATTGCAACAAACTGGTGTTATAAGAAGTGCTTTTGCGGTAATTCCAGATGCTGAAAAATTAGGTATTGGAAATAATAAAATTATAGCCGTATTTAAACATAAAAACCAAGCTGAAGCATGGGCAAAAAGTATGTGGGAAGATGTTTATATTATTGAGCAAGTTCAAACAGAGCATTTCTTATAACGGTAGAGTGCTTGGCGAAGAAGCAGATAAAGAAGCCAAAAACTTCGATTAAGCATCGAACTAACAAAGAAAAAACAAACTTTAAATTAATAACCGAACCCGCTTTTTTGCCAAACACTTGTTATGTGAGGT
>JACCEA010541490.1_pt1 | contig 48937 bp, 39 predicted proteins | sample 7449851 | NCBI WGS metagenome assembly JACCEA01 (sample SAMN15323453, study PRJNA562643) | freshwater metagenome | isolation source: river surface water | place: USA:Blue River Watershed | collected 2017-08-18 | reverse complement strand
TCGTGGACAAAGACGAGGATCGCAATCGCAAGAAGGAAATAAACGAGTGTCATCATGTGGCAAGCCCATCGCAGATGGCCTGGGCATGACGGCGTGCCCGCTGATCAATCTCCAATAGACTCTCAAGCGATTGCGGCGCAACGCCAGTTAATTCTCCGAGCGCCTCCAGTGTCTGCGCGACGACCCTAAAAATATGCCCAAACTTTAGGCGCTCTTTTAAAAAGCAATCGACTGCAATCTCATTGGCCGCGTTGAGCACCGCAGAGGCACAGCCCCCCATCCTTAGGGTCTGGCGCGCTAGACCCAAAGAGGGAAAGCGATCGTTATCGGGCGGCTCAAACTCAAGCTGCCGTGAAGAAGTCCAGTCGAGCCGCGTCACGGGCGTTGCAATGCGCGCAGGCCAGCCCATTGCGCAGGCAATCGGCGTGCGCATATCCGGAGAGCCCAGCTGCGCAAGGGTTGAGCCATCCGAGAACTCGACCATGGAATGAACAACACTCTGAGGGTGAATCACGACCTCGATTCTTGACTCTGGTAGTGCAAATAACCAATGAGCCTCGATCAGTTCAAGACCCTTATTCATCATCGTGGCGGAATCGACGGAGATCTTGCGCCCCATTGACCAGTTGGGATGTGCAATCGCCTGCGCCACGGTCGCCTCAGACATTACCGACTTCTCCACCTTGCGAAATGGCCCACCCGATGCAGTTAACAGAAGACGTGTCACGGCCTCGGGTGTCTGGAAGCAACGATAGTTATCGCCAAGGCACTGGAAAATTGCATTGTGCTCGCTATCGATGGGCAGCACCGTTGCCCCGCCCTTTAGAGCCGCGCCCACCATCAGGGTACCCGCCATCACCAAGGCCTCTTTGTTGGCAAGCAGAATTGTCTTTCCCGCCTGTGCAGCTGCAATCGCCGCACCCAGACCAGCCGCACCGACAATTCCCGTGATCACCATGTCAATCTCAGGATCGCTCACCACCTCAGCCAATGCTGCATGCCCATCCATGACAGTGATACTGCGACCCCACGGCGTCTGTGCCAGCGCAACCCGACAGGCTTGGGCGCTCTGTGAATCGGTCATGACAATCGCTTTGGGTTTAAACCGCTCGCAAAGACCCAGCATCTTATCGACCTGCTGATGTGCCGTTAAGACGGATGCCTTAAATTGATTGGGATGACGCGCAATCAGATCGAGTGTGCTCTCGCCAATGGATCCGGTGGCACCGAGCACGGCACAGGACCGCGTAGGAACGCTATCGATCATGTCGACGATGGGTTTTTCTAAACACGGTTAACGTCCAATCTGACCCGATTGCATCAGGGTGACCAGACACATTGTTACCGGAAATACCGCCATCAGGGCATCAATTCGATCGAAAACCCCACCGTGCCCCGGAAGAACAACGCCAGAATCCTTCACACCAGCGATTCGCTTTAAAAGAGACTCATAGAGATCCCCCATCACGCTAATCAGCGTGATCATCACAATACAAGCCAACATCAGCGCAAGGCCAAGGGAATGGTAGAGCAATGCAAACACAGAGCCCCCTGGGTTGTCGGCCAATGCCGCCTGCCAAGATATCAGTCCCAACGCGAGCACAACGTTTCCCAATAAGGCGCCGATCACGCCCTCCCATGTCTTGCCAGGGCTCACCGCTGGCGCAAGCTTGTGCCGCCCGAATGCGCGGCCAGCGAAATAGGCAGCAGTATCGGCTACCCAGACGATTAGCAAAACGGAGAGTAAAAAACCCTTACCCATTCCATCGGCCTGTAACAAGGCTAGCCAGGTGGCAACGCAGAGCGCGATGGCCATGCACTGGCCAGCAAGTCGCTGTCCGCCAATGCCTGTGCGTCGTGCAATTGCAAATGGGACAAGAAGAATCCAAACAAGAGTCGCAAGAACGTAGAGCGGCATCACCGCTATTCCAGACCCCGAGGCGGACAGAATAATGGCGGGATTCGTGAACAGCCCCAGCACGCCCAGCACGACGAATAAGACGGCAATAACGACGCAGGTCCATCGAGGGCTATTCAAAAGCCTTAGCCACTCGTAACAGGCGACTGACAAAATAACGAGCAACAGGACATCGAAGCCCAAGGGTGGCGCTAGCCACGCAAACCCAACCAGCAGAAAAAGAACAACAGCAGCGGTTAGGATGCGGGTGAGGAGCATTGAGTGACTTGGGCCGAGGTTCGGCCAAAACGCCGCTCGCGGCTACGGTAAGACTGGATCGCCTGATCGAGCTGGGTGTCGTCGAAGTCTGGCCAGAAACAGTCGGTGAAATAAAACTCTGCGTAGGCGAGTTGCCACAACAAAAAGTTACTGACACGCTCCTCCCCGCCCGTTCGAATAAACAAATCGGGCTCCGGCGCGTAATGCATTACCAGGTAGGGCGAGAGCATTTCCTCTGTGATTGGCGTCTTTAAGGAGACGATCTCAGGATGCTCGCGCAGCATCTTGTGAGTCGCCTGCAGAATATCCCAACGCCCACCGTAATTTGCGGCGACCGTAAGATGGAATTTGTCGTTGGCAGCTGTTTCCTCCTCGGCACGCGAAATCATGTCACGGAGCTTTGTATTAAAGGCCGATCGATCACCAACGATATGCAGTCGCACACCATTGGTTTTTAGGTCTCTTACTTCCCGTTCGAGGGCCTTCAGAAACAAGGACATCAGAAACGAGACTTCAGCCTCTGGACGACGCCAATTCTCGGAACTAAAGGCAAATACCGTTAGGTACTGAACACCCCGCCGCATGCAGGATTCCACCACCTGGCGCAGTGCAGCCACGCCTCGCTCGTGACCCACCATGCGGGGTAGGTGACGCTTTGCTGCCCAACGTCCATTGCCATCCATGATCATTGCGATGTGCCTGGGCACCTCGTAGACCTGAGGCACGATGAGGGTTGAGCTCTGGTGGTCGGCTGGGCTTGTCATTCGTAATCCGATTTAGACCGTCATGATTTCAGCTTCCTTGGTCGCAAGGAGCTTGTCGATCTCAGCGATAAACTTGTCGGTGAGTTTCTGAGCATCCTCTTGTCCGCGGCGCTCGTCATCTTCCGAGATGGCCTTCTCTTTAACGAGCTTTTTGAATCCCTCGTTGGCATCCCGGCGGATATTGCGAATGGCGATTTTTGTCTCCTCCCCCTCGTGTTTAACGACCTTTGTTAACTCACGGCGGCGCTCCTCGGTAAGAGCAGGCATCGGAACTCGAATGAGATCGCCCGAAGCCGCCGGATTAAGCCCGAGATCTGAATCGCGAATGGCTTTCTCAATTACGGCAACCATCTTCTTCTCGTAAGGCTGCACCCCGATCGTACGGCTATCCACCAGATTGACATTGGCGACCTGGGACAGGGCTGTTGGGCTTCCGTAGTAGTCGACATGGATATGATCGAGCAGTCCCGTGTGGGCCCGGCCGGTCCGGATTTTGGCCAGGTTAGCCTTCAAATTTTCAATCGAGCGCGACATCTTTTGCTCGGCATTGGTTTTGACTTCTTGTAGGGTAGCCATATCAGAGCCTCACTGAGAATTCAAAAAAAACTAGACATGCACTAGACATGCACAAGGGTGCCTTCGGCCTCCCCTTGAACGATTCGGGATAAGGCGCCCTGCTTAAAAATACTAAATACACGAATGGGTAGCTTCTGATCTCTGCACAGGGCGAAGGCTGTTGCATCCATTACCTTGAGGTTCTGAGAAATTGCTTCATCAAAGCTTACCGTGGTGTAACGTTGGGCATTGGGATCTTTTGCGGGGTCAGTGTTATACACACCGTCGACCTTGGTGGCCTTTAAGACAATCTGCGCACCAATCTCAGCACCACGCAGGGCGGCCGCGGTATCCGTTGTGAAGAAAGGATTGCCGGTACCGGCCGCAAAGATCAGCACCTTGCCCTCTTCGAGATAACGGATCGCCTTGGGGCGAATGTAGGGCTCCACCACCTGATCAATCCGCAACGCGGACTGAACCCGGGCCGTCAGGCCGCAGCGCCGCATGGCATCTTGAAGTGCTAAGGCATTCATTACAGTCGCAATCATTCCCATGTAGTCCGCGGTCGCGCGGTCCATCCCCGATGCGCCGGGCGCGACACCACGAAAAATATTTCCACCACCAATCACGACCGCGACCTCAACCCCCAACTCAGTAACCTGTGCAATCTCTTTCACAATGCCGTCGATGGTCTCGCGGTTGATGCCGTAAGGATCTTTCCCCATCAGCGCTTCACCAGAGAGTTTCAACAGAATGCGTTTGATTGTGGTGGCCATAGTCTTGAGTTCTAAGCAGAGAAACTAAAACGTCTCGGCAGCCTTAGGCCGCTCTTGCGGCTGCGGCTTGTGCGGCAACTTCAGCAGCAAAGTCGTTTGCCTTCTTCTCGATTCCTTCCCCAACAATATAAAGGGTAAAGGATGCAATCGATGCCCCGCGGGCCTTAAGAAGCTGCTCAATGGTTTGTTTACCGTCTTCGGCCTTAACAAAGACCTGACCCAAGAGCGTTACTTCTTTGAGGAACTTCTGTACTGAGCCCTCGACCATCTTGGCGATAATCTCCGCAGGCTTGCCCGATTCGGAAGCTTTTTCTGTGGCGATCCTGCGCTCCGTTTCAATAATAGAGGGATCAACGCCCGAGCTATCGAGGGACTTGGGTTTTGATGCTGCAATGTGCATGGCCAAATCCCGACCAAGATTGTCATCACCGCCGACTAGGTCAATGAGAACCCCAATCTTGGCCCCGCCATGGATGTAGGAATAGAGCTTACCTTTCGCCTCAGTCACCGTGAAGCGGCGAACTGAAATGTTCTCGCCAATCTTCCCAATGAGCGCCGTGCGCTGGGACTCGACTGTTCCGCCGGCAATTGCGTGACCCCCCAGGGCCTCGACCGTCGCAACGGTGCCGCCGCAGACGAGCTTTGCAACGGAGTCCGAGAACCCGAGGAAATCCTCATTCTTGGCAACAAAATCTGTCTCGCAATTAACCTCCACCATCGAGGCCCGATTACCTGCGATATGCAGGGCAACGATGCCCTCGGCAGTGACCCGTGCTGCGGCCTTGCTGGCTTTGCTGCCGAGTTTTACGCGCAGAATCTCTTCCGCTTTAGCCAAATCACCATCGGCCTCGGTTAATGCTTTTTTGCATTCCATCATCGGCGCATCGGTTTTCTCACGAAGCTCTTTGACCATTGCTGCGGTAATTTCCGCCATGTTTGTTCTCCTGTAACAGTTCTATCTGAAGTCTATGGATTGTCTAGATAAAAAACGAGGGGCCGACTCTAAAGACTCTGGCCCCTCTTGCGATTGTGTTAACCGAACTTAAGCGGCATTCTCAACTTCAACAAATTCATCACCCTCGCCACGGATCGCGGCAACAACATCGGCCACCGCATTGGCGCGACCATCGAGGATTGAATCCGCAACCGCACGGGCGTAGAGCTTCACGGCACGACTTGCATCGTCGTTACCGGGGATGACATAGTCCACGCCCTCTGGGCTGTGATTGGTATCGACAATGGCCACGACCGGAATACCCAGCTTGTTGGCCTCTTGAATCGCGATCTTGTGGTACCCCACATCCACTACGAAGAGCGCGTCGGGCAAGCCCGCCATGTCTTTGATACCGCCGAGAGTCTTATTCAGTTTATCGAGCTCGCGGCCAAAGGAGAGCGCCTCTTTTTTGCTCATCCGCTCAAGTCCACCCTCAGCGGAGGTGGTCTCCATATCTTTCAAACGCTTAATCGAGGTCTTGACCGTTTTAAAGTTGGTCAGCATTCCCCCAAGCCAGCGCTGATCAACGAAGGGCATACCAGCGCGGCCAGCCTCCTCAGCGATGATCTCTCTAGACTGACGCTTGGTGCCCACGAACATCACGGTGCCGCGACGCTGTGACAACTGCTTAATGTACTTGAGCGCCTCGTCGAGGTTGCTCACCGTCTGCTCAAGGTTGATGATGTGAATCTTATTGCGGTGGCCAAAGATATAGGGGGCCATCTTCGGGTTCCAAAAGCGGGTCTGATGCCCGAAATGGACGCCGGCTTCCAGCATTTCACGCATTGATACTGACATGTTCCGTTCTCCTTGCAAGGGTTTGTCTCGGCACCCGAAAGAGTCTGGGCGCTAAAATGAACGCCAGACACCCTTGCTTCGAGTGCTTTGGGTTAAAAATCGGGCAAAATGCCCATGTCGACTGCAACCTCGCATTTTAATCCCTTATGGCCATTAGCTTCAAATCTAGTTCTGAAATTGCTGCAATGCGGGTGGCCGGCCGTCTTGCCTCCGAGGTGCTGGACTACATCGGGCCCTATGTCAGAGCCGGCGTCACGACCGATCAGATCGACAAGCTCTGTCACGACTTTATGGTGGGGGTCCAGGGCACCATCCCAGCGCCCCTGAATTACTGTCCTCCGGGCTATAAGCCCTACCCCAAATCGATCTGCACCTCGATCAACCACCAGGTCTGCCACGGGGTACCTGGCGACAAGGTGCTCAAAAACGGCGATATTCTTAACATCGACATTACCGTGATCAAGGATGGTTTCCACGGGGATACAAGCCGCATGTTTACGGTAGGCGAACCCTCGATTGCGGCCAAGCGGCTCTGCGAAGTGACCCGCGAGGCGATGTGGGCAGGAATCTCGCAGGTGGCTCCAGGTAAGCGTCTGGGGGATATTGGGGCCGCAATCCAGCGGCTTGCCGAGGGTGCGGGCTACTCAGTCGTGCGGGAGTTCTGCGGCCACGGGATTGGGCGTGGGTTTCACGAGGAGCCCCAGGTCCTTCACTACGGTAAGCCCGGCACAGGCCTTGAGCTGAAAGCTGGAATGACCTTCACCATCGAGCCGATGATTAATGCAGGTCGGCCCGAAATCCGTGAACTGGCCGACGGCTGGACCATCGTCACCAAGGATCACAGCCTCTCGGCCCAGTGGGAGCACACCGTCTTGGTCACCGAGACAGGCGTAGAGGTCTTGACCGTCTCTGAGGCAAGCCCAGACCGAGATCGGGCGACCCCGGCCCTCACGGCCTCTGCCGGTTAGACCCTTGGTCGCAGCAAGCGACATCAGTTCCATACGCAGCGCGCTTAAAGCCGCTCGAGAGCAATCTGCCGCCCTATGGACGGCCCACGCCAACCCTGCGACCGCCCTTACGCGGCACTCGCGAGATGTCGACCTGGCGCTCAGATCCCTCTGGCAACTCTGCGCAATCCCGGGCGCAACCCTCGTTGCGGTAGGCGGTTATGGCCGAGGCGAGCTCTTTCCCCACTCAGATGTTGACCTGCTCATCCTGATGCCGCAGGACTACAACGAACACCAGGTCGCCCCATTGGTCGAGCGGCTTGTCAGTAGCTTTTGGGATATCGGCCTTGACGCGGGCCATAGTGTTCGCTCGGTCTCTGAATGCATCGAGCGGGCCCAAGACGATCTTAGTATCGCTACAGCATTACTTGAGAGCCGCTGGATTGCAGGCCCTCGGGCCCCTTTGCAAAGCCTGAGGAAAAAATGGTTTGAAGCGCTCAACATCAAAGAGTTTGCGCAAGGCAAACTCCTTGAACGACAGCAGCGCCATGGCCGGCATCAAGACACACCCTATAGCCTAGAGCCTAACGGCAAGGAGAGTCCCGGAGGGCTTCGTGATCTTCAGGTCCTGCGCTGGGTGACCACTGCGTTTGGTTACGGCCATCGGTGGTCGGATCTCGCAAAAGCGGGCCTCATAACCGAACGCGAGGCCGGCGAACTGCGGCGGGCGCAGAGACTTATGCAGTTGATTCGAGGGCAGCTCCACCTCGCCGCCGGACGTCGCGAGGATCGTCTCGTATTTGATCTTCAGAATGCCGTCGCTGAGCGGCTAGAGATTGGACCTAAAGCGGGACGCAGGGCGAGCGAGGTATTGATGCAACGCTACTACCGCGCCGCAAAAGCAATCCTGCAGATCAGCTCGATGTTGTTAGCGAACCTCGAACCACGGTTGTTCCCCTCCTCGGCTGTGTTCCCCACAGCCGCCGAACCCCGACAGATCGATGAGGAGTTTCAAGAGACCTACGGGCTCTTAGAGATGCGGGATCCCGATCTCTTTACTAAGAAGCCTGCCGCAATGCTTCGGGCATTCCTGACGCTGCAGGCGCATCAAGAACTCCGGGGCATGTCAGCCGCGACTCTGCGTGCGCTGTGGAATCAGCGGGATCTGATTAATGCCGAGTTTCGGAAAGACCCCGATAACCGGGCTTTGTTTTTAAAAATTCTCCAGCAGCCCCGCGGAATTGTTCATGGCTTACGGCTCATGAATAACCTAGGCGTTCTTGGTCGTGTTCTGCCCGTCTTTCGAAAAATCGTGGGCCAGATGCAACACGATCTCTTCCATGTCTACACCGTCGATCAACACATCTTGCAGGTGATACGGAATCTTCGACGATTCACCATGGATGAGCATGCCCACGAGTTTGCGCTCTGCAGCCGCCTGATGGCGGAATTCCACTGGCCATGGGTCTTGTATATCGCCGCACTTTTCCACGATATTGCGAAAGGCCGTGGTGGCGATCACTCGACGCTTGGCAAAACAGAGGTCAGACGGTTTGCACAGCAGTACGGAATTGATCAAGAAAACCGTCGACTGCTTGAGTTCCTCGTTGAGCATCACCTCACGATGTCCCAGATTGCCCAGAAGCAGGATCTTGCAGATCCCGACACAATTCAACAATTCGCCAATCTTGTGCAGACCCCAAAACGACTCACAGCACTCTACCTACTGACGGTTGCCGACGTCCGCGGTACGAGCCCCAAGGTCTGGAATAACTGGAAGGCACGCCTCTTGGAGGAACTCTATCACCGGACCTTAAATCGCCTGGCTGACAATCCTTCAAACACCCGACAGAAGCAGGAAATGCCGCAGGATGCCTTTCATGTCAAGACACAAGAGGCCGAGCGATTACTCCAACTCCATGGTCGCGAACCAGATTCTGCGAAAGATTTCTGGAGAGGCCTTGAGCTCCAATACTTTCTTCGGCATGAACCGAGCGAAATCGCCTGGCATGCCCGGCTTCTCGCAAAACGCGCCGCAGAAATCAATCCGATTGTGATTTCCCGAGTCGCCCCTGATGGGGCCGGTATCCAGGTCGTGGTCTATCAGCCCGATGAGCCCGATCTGTTTGCAAGAATATGCGCCTACTTTGATGGCCAGCACCTCAATGTGCTGGATGCCAAGATTCACACGACGAGCACCGGTTACGCAATGGATACCTTCATCGTTGATCAACGCGAATTCTCCGAGCACCAGCGGGAGATGGTGAGCCTAATTGAGGCCGGCCTTGGCGAGACCTTAACCAACAAGAATCGTCTTCCTGCGCCAACCAAAGGCCGAATGTCACGCCAATCCCGCTATTTCCCAATTCCGCCGACGATTGATCTTCAGCCCGATTCAAGGGGGCAATATCACGTATTAAATGTAACGGCTGCGGACCGTACCGGTCTCTTATATGCAATCGCCAAGACGCTCGCCGAGCATCAGATTCGTTTGCAGACCGCGCGCGTTATGACCCTGGGTGAACGCGCGGAAGATGTGTTTCTAATTCAAGGAGAGGCTCTCGCCGACAATAAGCAACAGATCTTGCTTGAGGCCGATCTCTTAAGGGCGATCGCTGCCTAACCACGCTGAAAACGCACCACCGATTTCTGCATGTCGCTTGGCTAGGGTAACCGAGGCCTGCATATAGCCGAGTTTCGCACCGCAATCGAATCGTCTGCCCTCAAAACGGTAGGCCAGCACCTCTTGCTCGTGAATCAGCCGGGCAATGCCATCGGTGAGTTGAATCTCACCGCCCGCGCCAGGGGCCTGCTGCTCTAAGAGATCAAAGATCCTTGGCGTCAGAAGATAACGGCCAACGACGGCAACATTGGAAGGCGCCTGATCGGGTGCAGGCTTTTCAACGATCGCAGTGATCTGGGCGGTGCGAGAATCTCTAGGTGTTGAGGCCACAATGCCGTATTTGGAGGTGTCCGCTCTGGGAACCTCTTCGACTGCGATCACACTAGCCTGCGTTTTGCGATAGACCTCCACCATCTGTCGCATGATGGGGTTTCCATCTGGCCCTGCATCCATCAGGTCGTCAGCCAACAACACCGCAAAGGGCTCCTCGCCCACAACGGGCCGCGCGCAGAGTACCGCATGGCCAAGACCCAAGGCCTCAGCCTGCCGAATATAGATGCAATTGATACTCGCCGGTGCAACGCGCCGCACGACCTCTAGCAATGCGGTCTTGTTTTTCGCTTCAAGCTCGGCCTCTAATTCATAGGCCTTATCAAAATGATCTTCGATCGCACGCTTAGAGCGGCCGGTGATGAAGATCATATCGGTGATGCCTGCACTTGCCGCCTCTTCAACCGCATATTGAATCAACGGCTTATCGACAACCGGCAGCATCTCTTTGGGGCTTGCCTTTGTGGCGGGCAGAAAGCGTGTTCCAAGGCCTGCGACCGGAAATACAGCTTTGCGAACTGGGGGAGCAGAGTTTGTCATGGCTGGGAGTGTACTGAATGTAGGGGCTTCATGAGTGCTCAGGAACGATAACGCGCGATCAGCGCCATAAACTCGGGCTCGTCCATGATGCGAATGCCGAGTTCTTGCGCCTTTTGCAGCTTACTGCCAGCCGCCTCGCCAGCAATCAGAAGGCCGGTCTTCGCGGAGACCGATCCACTTGCCCTGCCCCCAAGCGCCACGACCCAATCGGAGGCCTCATCTCGCGATAGAGCACCAAGCGACCCGGTCAACACCACCGTAAGCCCGGCCAAGGGCAGTGCCTGCGCCGATGAGACCCCAGCCTGCGGTGCCGGTGCGACTGCCGGACGATCATCAAGACGTGTTATTCGAATCTGGCGCAACAACATCTCGATAATCTGCGCGTGATCCGGACGCATAAAAAACTCTCGAATCGACTGGGCCACCACGGGCCCAACATCAGGAGCCTGCATCAAGGTCTCGGCGCTTGCCGAACGAATCGACTCGATGGACTGAAAGTGCTGGGCAAGATCGCGAGCCGTGCGCTCACCAACATGCCGAATACCAAGAGCGAACAGGAGACGCGATAGGCTTGCATCACGGGAACGATTAATCTGGTCAACCAGATTCTGTGCAGATTTTTCTGCAAGCCGATCGAGGCCCGAGAGTTGCGATACCGTTAAACCATAGAGATCCGCGACGGTCATAACCAGGCCCTGATCAACCAATTGATCAACGATCTTCTCACCAAGCCCCTCAATATCCATTGCCCGCCGTTGCGCAAAATGCAGAAATGCTTGTTTACGCTGGGCCGAGCAGGTCAATCCTGCGGGGCATCGACTCACCGCCTCTCCAACCTCGCGTACCGCCGGCGTGCCACAGACCGGGCAGTCTGCGGGCATCAGAAAGCGGCTTGCGGTGGATGGCCGTAGGGACACAATGGGTCCGAGAACCTCAGGAATTACATCACCAGCGCGCCTGACCCAGACCGTATCGCCAATCATTAAATCCTTACGCACAATCTCATCATCATTGTGAAGTGTTGCGTTGGTTATCGTGACGCCGCCAACAAACACGGGGGCTAGCCGGGCGACCGGGGTTAATGCGCCGGTGCGTCCGACCTGGATATCAATGCCCAGCAGAGTCGTACTCGCCTCCTCTGCAGGAAACTTGTGGGCGATGGCGAATCGTGGCGCACGCGATACATACCCTGCTTGATTCTGTAACTCAATTGAATCGAGCTTATACACAACCCCATCAATCTCAAACGCAAGCTGATGGCGCTTTTGAAGAACTGATTCATAAAACAAGAGTAGGCCTTCAAGATCAAGCCCATTACGACGCTCGTTACTCACCGGCAATCCCCAGGCGTGCAACTGGTCGAGCCACTGCGAATGGGTCTTAATCCGCTCGCGAAAATCAGGACTAACATCTCCCAAGCCGTAGGCAAAAAACGTTAAGGGGCGCTTTGCGGTGATCGTTGCGTCTAGCTGCCGAAGACTTCCTGCCGCGGCATTTCGAGGGTTAACAAAGACCTTCTCTCCAAGACTCGCCTGGCGTTGGTTTAACGCGGAAAAGTCGGCCTTCGTCATCAAGACCTCGCCACGGACCTCCAACACGTCGGGTGTGGGCTGGGACTTCTGAACGACAAGTCGTTGGGGAATATTACCGATGGTCAGGATGTTGGGCGTAACGTCCTCCCCGACCGAACCATCCCCCCGAGTGGCCGCCTGCACGAGCCTGCCCTGCTCGTAACGCAGGCTAACCGCGATACCGTCAAACTTTAGCTCCGCATTAAACCTTAATAGAGGGTCTTGCTCGGCGAGCTTTAAGCCCTGGAGAAGCCGCGAAACAAACTGAGTGACATCGTTTGCCTCGAACGCATTATTGAGCGACAACATCGGCACGCGGTGCGCAACCTCGCGAAACTCGCGCTTCGGCGAAAAACCCACCTGATCTACGGGCGAGAGGCCGGGTGCAAGCTCTGGATGTTCGGACTCAAGCCGCTGCAGCTCCTTCACCAATACGTCGTATTGCGCATCCGTAATGACTGGAGCATCTTCTTGGTGATAGGCACGCTGATGAAGCGTAATTTCTGCCCGAAGCTTTTCAATACGGCTCTTGACTGCGAGTCCGGCTGACTGGCTCATAGAAACAATCGCTGAGCAACCGTTGAACCCGGGATTATTCCAAGCGCCTCCATCTGCTCAAGTCGAGAGTGAATCTGTGTCGTGATCAACTCAAGATCTCGCGGGCCTAAACCGCGACCCGCCTCATCCGTGATCTCGCCTTGTAAGGCGCCCGCAAGCACCTCAGCAGTCTCATGCATCTGCCTAAACGCAACCGCTGGATCACTTGTGCGCGGAACATCCAACAATAAGATTAGGTTATCGCCGCCATCTCCTGGGAATACCGCAAAGCGTTGTTCGTTCAGAGGGCCCATTGCGAATCGCGACTCCCCGCGCATCTCTAAGCCAGCCGCCTGCGCTGCGCTCTGGATTCGGTCCGCGGACAACATCCCACGCACCTTTACGCAGAGACTAAGCTGAGCATCAACGGCCGCACACTGCAGATCAAGTGCGCGTGCCCGAAGGAGGACATCGGACATCGCAGGAATCTCAGCCTGACCGCCGAGCTCTCCTGCTAATTTTGTTAGATGAGACTGCCACTCCGAGTATTCCATCGCATGCAAGGGGCCGCTGCGAGTCGCCAATAAAATGCCGACCTGCAATCCGACAATCTCCTCGGTGAGCGGCCGTGCGCTGGGCGCCGTCTGTTCTGTTGCACGCCAACCAAAGGCCAAGGGCTTAGAGCCAACATGGCGCCAACCACGCAGTAATTGCCTCACTCGGGCTGCAGCAATCGGAGACTGCCAACGCAATTCTGAAATCGCATCGCAATGCTCGGTTGGCAGAACATTAGACTCGTCATCACTGCCCTCCAGGGCAGAACGAAACTCTAGTGCGTCAAGACCAAAAGCATCTGAACCGTGGTCATCGTGGCTGAGGCCCTCCGGGTCTATCCGGGGCGTCTCTGACCGCTTGGGCATCAGGCCCTTTGTCCGACGCCATTCACGGATATTGAAGACGACCACCCACAGCACCGCGATCGCGGCCAGTGCCGAGATCGCAAGCTGTAAATCGGTCATGCGGCCTCTTGGACAATCGCGTTCGCTGCGTCGAGATCGACAGCGACTATCCGCGATACCCCTTGCTCTTGCATCGTGACCCCCATCAAATGCTGGGCCATCTCCATTGCAATTTTGTTGTGCGTAATAAATACAAACTGGGTTGATTGCGCCATATGCCGAACCAGATTACAGAATCGCTCAGTGTTCGGATCATCGAGCGGTGCGTCCACCTCGTCGAGCAGACAAAATGGTGCGGGGTTAAGCTGAAACAAGGCAAAGACCAGCGCGGTCGCCGTCAACGCCTTCTCGCCGCCAGAGAGCAGATGGATTGAGGTATTACGCTTTCCGGGCGGCTGGGCCATAACCTGAACGCCACAATCAAGAATCTCCTCTCCAGTCATCAAGAGCTTGGCCTCACCACCGCCAAACAGCCGGGGAAAGAGCTGCCCAAAATTCTGGTTGACACTATCAAAGGTGTCCTGAAGTAAGGACCGAGTTTCACGATCAATCTTACGAATCGCATCCTCAAGAGTCTCCACCGCTGAGAGTAGATCGGCTGCCTGAGAGTCGAGGAATTGTTTGCGCTCACGAGATTGCTCAACCTCAGAGAGCGCTGCAAGATTAACCGGCCCCATCGCCTCAATCTCTTTGGATAATCGTTGCACCTCGCTGTGCAACCCGGAGGGCTTTGGCCACTTGGAATCCGGAAATTGACCCGCAATTTCCTCGCCAATCGCTGCCCCGCTTAGCCCGCGATCAGCCATCTGCTCATCAATCTGCTCGATCCCCACCCGTGCACCCGAGGCATCCGCATCCACCTGGGCGATAACGGCCCGCAAGGGCTCTAAGGCGCGCTCTATGGTCATGCGATTCTCTTCAAGCTCGCGCACTTTTTGACCAAGCTGATCGGCACGCTCACGAATCTCCGCAACCGACGCCTCACAGGCGACACGCTGCGCAAGCAACGGTTGTAAATCGCTCGAATCAAGCGCCTGTTGAACCTCGGTAAGTTCTTGCTCAGCTGCGGCAAGCCGTTGTTTTGCCTCATGAAGACGCTGCGCCGACTCGCGCATTCTTTCCTCAAAGACGCGAGCCTGCTCCTGGGCAAGACGCTGGGCCATCTGGGCTTCTTGGAGGCTGCGATCAGCCGTCTGAAACTCTTCTCGGGCCTGCTGAACTTCTCTGGCCTGACTCTCCTGCATCTCTTTTTGGCGCTCGGCCTCTTGGGTCTGACCTGAAAGCCGCTGGTCTGCGTCTTCTGTGGCACGCGCCACCTGCGCATTCTGTGTCTGCAGGTCGATCAACTCTTGGCGAAGACTTGCGAGTGATGCCTCTAAGGCCGTGTCCTGGGTATTTAGGCGTTGAATCTTTTCATCGAGTCGGAGCTCGGCAAGCTCCAATTCATGGGCCCTGGCTTGAGAATTCTGTGCCCTCTCGCGCAGACTGCTCAGCGCCTGCCTGCGCTCTGCAAAAACGGCCTCAGCGCGCTGAAGCGATAGCGCGGTTTCATCAACCACGAGTTGCTGGGCTCGCAGACCAATCTCAAGCTGCTCAATTTTGTCGCGACGGGCTAGCATCCCTGCCTGCTGATCTTCAGCAGCGTAAAAGCGAACCACACCTCGGCTCGCCATATGGCCCTCTTTTGTAATCCAGCAATCGGTCGAGCTAGTCGCTTTTCCCATTGCATCTTGCAGATGCTCCGCGCATCGATAGTCGGATAGCCACTCTTTCACCACCCGAGCGATTGGGCTGTCGCCCTGAATCTGCTGGGCAAGACTATCAGCGCCAATGCGCTTACCGGTCGCCGCTTCTGCAGAAAACAAGGTGAGCCTTGCGGGAGGCGCATCGGCCGCAAAGCTTGCGGCCTGACCGAGAGAACCGATCTCGACCGCCCCAATCCGATCAGCAAGCGCAGCCTCCACCGCTGTCTGCCAGCCCTCTTTAACTTTGACGCTCTCCCATAAACGCGGACGCGACTCCATTCCTTGGCGCGACAGCCATGGCCTGAGCTCGTCTTTTGAATCGATCTGAGCCTGAATCGTCTTCAACGCTTCAGCCAGCGCATTTAAGTGGGCAAGCGCCTCTCTTGCCTTTTGCAATTCGGCCGAAATCTCATCTCGCTCGCGACCCGCACTATCAATCGCAGACTCTGCACTCGTTAACTGCTCTCTGGCGGCATCCGCCGCACCCATCGCCTCTCTGCGTTGATTGGCAATCAGAGACTTTGCTGAAGGATCGACCTGCTCAATCGAGATTCGCTCACGATCCTGCTCAGCGATTTTTTCTTCGATTCGCTGAATTCGCAGAGATAGATCGGCCTGCCGCTCCGATAAGGCTCGCCGTTCAGAATGCGCGGCTGCAACGTCGGCCTGAGCGGACGCCAGAGATTCGTTACGCGAGATCAAGGTCTGCTCAAGCGGCGCAATCGCAGCCTTCAGACGCTCAAGCGTCTGACGCTTCTCAGCGAGTTCTAGTTCTGCAAGGGTTGCCGCTTCTTGATCAGAAATTCGGCGGGATTCGCCCTCAGTCTGAATCAGTGACTCTGACTCGATCACTGTCAATGACTGCTCTTTACTCATGACTGCACGATCACGGTTATCACGCAGCCTGCGCTGCTCACTCTCGATTCGTGCAATTTCTGTATTGGTATCAAAGAGCGACTGTTGCGCGTCGTGGACCGCATCGGTTGCCTCGTGATAGGCACCTCGGGTCTCTTCAATCAAACGTTCAACTCCACGCAGGCTGGCGTTTTGCGACTCAATCTGAAGCTCAGTCTCTTTTCGCTTAGCACTTAACTTCTCGAGACTCTGGACATACTCTTCACGGCGTGTCCACCAGAGCCAGCGCTGCTTTTCATCCCGGCGCGCTGTGAGCTCGCTATAGCGCTGTGCGACTTCAGCCTGCTGCTCGAGTTTTGAAATCTGGCCCTCTAGCTCGAGACGAATGTCCTCGATCCGAGCGAGGTTCTCCCGGGTGTCCGATAGCCGCCCTTCAGTCTCGCGACGGCGTTCGCGATACTTCGATACGCCTGCAGCCTCTTCGAGAAAAACCCGCAATTCTTCGGGACGCGATTCAATGACGCGCGAGATCATTCCCTGACCAATGATGGCGTAGGCACGAGGCCCAAGTCCCGTCCCCATGAAGACGTCGTAGACATCTTTGCGGCGGACCGCCTGATTGTTGATCCAGTACGTGGACTGCCCATCGCGGGACAGAATCCGTTTAACTGAAATTTCGGAGTACTGCCCCCAGGGGCCGGTCACCCGTCCATCTGCATTTTCAAAGACCAGCTCGACGCTTGCCCGGCCCGAGGGCTTTCGGGTTCCGGAGCCACTGAAAATGACATCTTGCATCGACTCCCCGCGCAGCTCAGAGGCTTTCGACTCCCCCAAGACCCAACGCACCGCATCGATGACATTGGATTTTCCGCAACCATTTGGGCCGACGATCCCCACCAATTCGCCGGGAAAATGAAGGGTCGTCGGATCGACAAAGGACTTAAAGCCAGAGAGTTTTAAATAAGACAGTCGCACAGGAAAAGGCCTTGTTCAGGTCGTCGTTAAGTCAATAACAGGTCAATCACAGAAAAACTGAGGGCTCGCGAAGCTCGCTTAGGACACGGGCTATAATATCACCCAGCAAAAGAGCGGATTTTCAGGCAAAAAACTAGCTAAAAACCTCGAACTTCGTTTAATTAACATCTATCGTCCTTCTTTATCGTCGAGTCTGAGAACCCCCGAAAATGACAACCAAGCCCAGAAAGACACTTGATACCTTCCCCAATCCTGAACCGTCCAGGGACTATCTTGTGCACATCGAGATCCCAGAATTTACCTGCCTATGCCCCCTCACCGGCCAGCCCGACTTCGCCCACCTAAGCCTAGATTACATCCCAGAGAAGAAAAACCTCGAACTCAAGGCGCTGAAACTCTACATGTGGTCTTTTCGAAATGAAGGAGCTTTTCATGAGGCGGTCACCAATAAGATTTTGTCGGAACTGATCGCTGCTACAAAACCCCGCTTCATGCGGCTCACGGCCAAGTGGTATGTCCGTGGCGGAATCTACACTACCGTCGTGGCTGAGCACCGGGCGAAGACTTGGAAACCCCAACCAACTGTGGACCTGCCGGGCTTTACCGCCCAGTCACCGATGACCGCCGCCTAAGGTACTTTGAGAAAGATGACCTCATGACAATTTCTGCCCAGACCAAGGATCAACTCAGCGCCGCAATCGAGGCCGCCTGGGAGAGCCGAGCAACACTTGCCCCCAATAATGCGCCGTCAGACATCCGCGATGCCGTTGCTGCCATTGTCCAAGCCCTCGACCAGGGTGAGCTGAGGGTGGCCGAGAAAAAGGGGGCGGACTGGATTACCCATCAATGGATCAAGAAAGCGGTACTGCTGAGTTTTCGCCTGCGTGATAACGCCCCAATGGATTCAGGCAGCCTTCGTTTTTACGACAAAGTGGAATCAAAATTCTCAAAGTACTCGGATGCAGACTTTAAAGCAGCCGGGTTTCGTGTCGTTCCTCCCGCCAGTGCGCGACATGGTGCATTCATCGGGAGAAATGTCGTTCTGATGCCCTCTTACGTCAACATCGGGGCCTATGTTGACGACGGTACGATGGTCGACACCTGGGCCACGGTTGGTTCATGTGCGCAGATTGGTAAAAATGTCCATCTCTCGGGCGGTGTGGGTATTGGCGGTGTTCTGGAACCCCTTCAGGCCAATCCAACCATCATTGAGGACAACTGCTTCATCGGTGCCCGCAGTGAGGTTGTTGAAGGGGTGATCGTTGAAGAAAACGCTGTGCTCTCGATGGGCGTGTTTATTGGCCAATCCACCAAGATATTCGATCGCCAAACCGGCGAAATCACCTATGGCCGGGTCCCGGCCGGAGCGGTCGTAGTCCCGGGTAGTCTTCCCTCCGCTGATGGCCGCTACGCACTCGCATGCGCCATTATCGTCAAGCGTGTGGACGCACAGACCCGCGCCAAAACGGCGATTAACGATTTACTGCGAGGCGATTAGATCGTGACCAAACAGCCCGATATCCGGCTCTATGGAATCCCGAACTGTGATCAGGTTCGGGCGGCCCGTACGTGGCTAAAATCAAACGGGCAGGATCTTGAATTCGTTGACTTCAAAAAGGTTGGGCTCGATGCAACAACCCTCGATCGCTGGCTGACCCATCTGCCTTGGGATGCGCTGCTGAACCGTCGCGGCCTCACCTGGCGTCAACTCGATGCTACTGTACGCGCACAGATTGTCGATCAGCACACGGCTTCGGAAGTAATGTTGGCCCACCCCTTACTCGTCAAGCGACCTGTTCTAGAGTTTGGTGAGAAGATCTCTGTTGGATTTTCTGAGCCCTTGTATCGCAACCTGTTTGGCTAGATTTTTTCTGTAATCCTCACCGAGACCCTGATCACCTATGGCCCCAAACCAAACCCTTGATCTGGCACGTACCCTGATTCAAAAGGAATCGGTTACCCCAAATGATGCAGGCTGTTGCGATCTGATCGCCCAACGCCTAATCCCCTTGGGCTTTAAGGTTGAGTTCCTTCGCTTTGGCGATGTCACCAATCTCTGGGCGATCCGTGAGGGAGGACAACCCGGCCCGACCCTCGTGTTGGCGGGCCACACCGATGTCGTACCCACAGGGCCGTTGACCAAATGGTCGCAGCCCCCTTTTGCCGCAAATGAATCTGCTGGAATGCTCTATGGCCGAGGTGCAGCAGACATGAAATCATCAATCGCGGCCTTTATTACTGCAACCGAACGCTTCATTACAACCACGCCCGTCTTTCCCGGACGTCTCGCCTACCTAATCACATCAGATGAGGAGGGCCCTGCCATTGATGGAACAGTCCAGGTTGTTCGGGAGTTAGCCCATCGCGGAGAACTCTTAAATTACTGCATTATTGGTGAGCCAACCAGTGTTCACCATCTCGGCGACATGATAAAAAATGGACGCCGTGGCACCCTCTCAGGCAGCCTTGTCATTCAGGGCAAGCAAGGACATATCGCCTACCCGCATCAAGCGATTAACCCCATCCATCTCTTTGCGCCAGCGCTTGCAGAGCTCGCCGCCATCAAGTGGGATGACGGCAATACCTACTTTCCGCCCACGACATGGCAGGTCTCAAACCTGAATGCGGGCACGGGTGCCACCAATGTCATCCCCGGCGAGTTGCGTGCCCATTTCAACTTTCGTTTTGGCAGTGTCAGTTCCCCCGAGGATCTGAAGTCGCGTCTCGAAAAAGTTCTGAGTCGTCATGGCCTAACGTTCCATGTGGAATGGACACTCGGTGGCGACCCCTACCTGACTGCACCAGGAAAACTCTGCAATGCGGTGTCTGCGGCCATTGCAGAGGTGACCGGGCAGACTGCAACGCTCTCGACAACCGGCGGCACATCGGATGGCCGCTTCATCGCAAAGCATTGCCGTGAAGTCATTGAATTCGGCCCACCAAACCAGACTATTCATCAGATTGATGAGCGGATCGCAGTCGCTGATCTAGAGCCTCTGAGCGCTATCTACGAGCGGTCGATTCGTACACTGCTGCTGGCTCATCAAGACCCGGCCTAGAATCACACGATGCGAATCGGTGACTTGATCGCTCAGGGCGAGACCCAGTTTATCGCCGCAGAACTCGCCTTTGGTCAGGGAACTACTACCGCGTGGGATGAAGCCCGCTGGCTAACACTGGCGGCACTCGATCTACCCGTTGATAGCCCCGTCGAGATCGAATCACACCCCTGTGACGCCCATCAGATTAAGAATGTTCAGAGTTTTTTTGCGCGACGAATTCGAGAGCGGCTTCCAGCCGCCTATCTGACGGGGCAGGCCTGGCTTAAGGGCTATGCATTTACGGTTGATCCCCGGGTCATCATTCCTCGATCGTTTATTGCAGAGTTCATCATGGATCATTTTCAGCCTTGGCGAGACCCCAATACGCCCGTTCGAGAGTGTCTTGATCTCTGTACCGGCTCGGGATGCCTAGCGATTATCGCGGCCGATCAGTTTCCTCTCGCAACAATCACCGCAACAGACCTGAGCAAGGAGGCGCTCGAGGTCGCCAGGATTAATAGTGATGCCTACGGATTTGAGCAACGGATTCAATGGATTGAATCGGATGTGTTCGAGAGCCTCAGCCCCAGACATCAGTTCGATATCATTATGTCGAACCCGCCTTATGTACCAGAGCGTAAAAACTCATCTCTCCCCCCAGAGTTCCGCCACGAACCCAGAATGGCATTAATCGCACAAGACCATGGGATGGCGATCGTCAGAAGAATTTTAGCCAAGGCAGAAGGTTTTCTCGCGCCGCAGGGGCTACTTGTCATAGAGGTTGGCCACGAGCGGCGGGCACTTGAACGATTGGTTGAAAAAGAATTTTCAAATTTACCCGTCACCTGGATTCAAACCAAAGAACAATCCGATAATGTTTTTGTTGTTCCAAAAGAAACCTTGAACCAACACCCATGGAGACCGCACCAATGATTACGCTCTACACCTGGCCCACACCAAACGGACATAAAATCCAGATCATGCTCGAGGAGACCGGCCTTGCCTATAACGCCGTCTCGGTCAATATCCAGACCAACGAGCAGTTTGCGCCTGATTTCCTAAAAATAAGCCCAAATAATAAGATCCCTGCAATTGTTGATTCCGATGGCCCAGATCAGAAGCCCTATAGTGTCTTTGAGTCAGGTGCAATCCTCGTCTATCTCGCGAGCAAAACGGGGAAGTTCTTAGGCAAAACCGATCGCGAGCGATTTGATGTTCTGCAATGGGTCATGTTTCAGATGGGGGGGTTTGGTCCTATGCTTGGGCAGGCTCATCATTTCAGACTCTATGCTCCCGAGAAAGTTGCCTACGGCATTAACCGCTACACCAACGAAGCCAAGAGACTCTATGGGGTCATTAATCAGCGTTTAAGTAAGTCAGAGTTTCTTGGTTCTTCTCATTATTCAATCGCCGACATCGCGACCTGGCCATGGGCCCGCTCCCATGAGAAACAGGGTGTTGATCTCGCCGACTATCCAAACGTTCTACGGTGGTATGAAGCGATTGAAAAGCGACCTGCCGTCAAGCGTGCACTCGCGCTATCGTCCGGCCACTAACCGAGGGGCCACTGTCTTTCATGAATCTCTCGATTGATGAGTTTCTTGGTCGCTGGAACTCGTTTGATGAGGTGATCGATGTCCGCTCTCCCGATGAATGGTCTCTCGATTGCATCCCAGGTGCAACTAATAGCCCCGTGCTCTCAAACGACGAGCGTGTTCGAGTGGGCTCCCTCTATGCCGCCTCTGCTTTTGATGCAAAAAAAATAGGTGCATCACTGATTGCTCGAAATATCGCAATCGCTCTTGAGACCCAGTTCCATGATCGATCCCGACAATGGCGACCCCTGATTTATTGTTGGCGCGGAGGTAATCGCAGTAATGCGATGGCGACTGTACTCTCCCGAATCGGCTGGAAGGTGAGTCTATTGACGGGAGGCTACAGTGCCTTTCGAAGAAAAGTAGTCTCCGAACTAGAGATGCTTTGCGAGCCTTTTTCATTTCGTGTCATCTGTGGCGTGACCGGTTCCGGAAAGAGCCGATTTCTGAGGCAGCTCGCAGCGCGGGGCCAGCAGGTTCTCGATCTCGAGGCCCTGGCCCATCATCGTGGTTCCCTGCTCGGCACCGAGCCGATCGGCACACAACCCTCGCAGAAACGATTTGAAACACTCCTGTGGCACGCGTTGCGTAACTTTGACGCCAATCAGCCTGTTTACGTTGAGTCTGAAAGCCGAAAAATTGGCTCGGTTCAGCTTACGGGCGGATTAATCAATAAAATGCGCGCAAGCCCCTGCATTGAGCTTGTTGCGCCTGTTGATCAGAGGGTGCAGTTTCTCTGTGAGGAGTACGCCCACTTTTTTAATCAGCCTAATCATTTGATTGCCCAGCTAACGCGACTCAAGCCTCTCGTGGGCACTGAGCGTCTCGGCCATTGGTGCCGATTAATCGAAGAACAGAAATGGGCAGAACTCGTCGAGCGGCTTTTAGTCGAACACTACGATCCCACCTACAGCCGGTCGATGCAGAAAAACTACGCCGGTTACGCCCAGGCTCAACGGGTCTCGGATTTAGCAACCTTCTCAGGGTAGAGCTTCACGCCAACGGCCTCGCGCCGCATGGCCACCCAACGATCAAGCCCATCTTGGAGGCTTGCCTGTACTAAGCGCGAGAACTCGCGCCCTGCCAGATCCTTCACCTCAGCCGAATCAATAGCCGGAACCTGTGAAGACTCGATAACAATCAGCCAAGCCGCCTGGGTGCGCGCAGAAGCAGGCACCGTTAAGAGCTTTGGAACTGCGTTGAGCTCGGCCGTAAATAGGGCAGACAACACCTCGGCCGGAATTTCTTTGCTAGGAATTTCCTTGGCTAGCTTCTGCTTTGCCGAGGAAGCCTTCTGTGTTCCGGAGGAGGCTTTCTGTGTTTCTAGAGGAGCCTTCTGCGCGCCGGCTCTGCTCACGACCTGGGAGGCGGAAAGCCCCGCAAAAGACGCCAGTTCCGCTGGGGAAATTTTCTTAGCCTCATTGAGTGCCTCTTCAGCCGCCTGTGTGGCCTTCTCAAAAGCCTTATTACTGCGCAGCTGCTGCTCTACCTGAGCCTTCACTGTCGCAAGCGCAACAGGCGCGGCCGGCCGGTGGGCTAATACCCGAGCGCTGGCAAGAACCCCAGGAGCAATTTCGACAGCCTCTGTATTGCGCTTATTGACAAGAGTGTCAGCACTAAATACCGCCTGCAGAAATTTCGGATTTGTAACTACCCGCTGTAACTCCGGCGCCAATTTACCGACCCTCTCAGCGGGCAATCCCTGCCGACGCAGCCCCTGAATCGATTGAATCGGCAGGTTCAATTTCTTGGCTGCGGGCTCCAGGGTATCGGATTGTTCATAAACAAGATTTGAAAACAGTTCGACGGAATCTGCCGAACCAGGCTTAACAAAAGCAACAAGTGCGATGTCAACCTCTTCCGGTGTTTGGAATTGATTGAGATTCGCCTGATAGAAGGTTTCGATCTCCGCCTCAGAGACGCTCATCACGGAAAAGAGGTCGCTGGCTGAAAATTTCCTAATCCGAACTGAACGGGTTTCCAGGGCACCTTGGGCGAGGCGTTTCGCGACCGAGCGGGGGGCAATTGACGATCCCGCAATCGCAGCCGGAAGAATTTCAATCATTAGGTCGGATCGCATCTGCTGCTCGAAGCCTTCAACCGTTAGTCCCTGAGCTTTTAACGCCTGTTGATAGAGACCAAGATCGAATTGCCCATCTTTTTGAACCGCAGGGATCCCCGAAATCGCGCGACGCATCTGGCTATCGGCAACACGGATTTTAAGATCGATTGCAGAGGCCAACAGGACCTGCTGGGTTACAAGGTCGTTGAGGGTTGCCTGGCGTGATGCCGTGGTGTCGAGCAGACTCGGATCTAGCTTCCCCCCGAACTGTGCGCGGATCTGTTCGAGAGACTGCTGATGCGCGCGCTCCCATTGGGAGAGTTGTATTTTCTGCTTGCCCACCTTCGCGACGGTTGCCGAATCACTTCCCGGGGAAATTAGATCCCAAGCGCCCACCACCACAAACGAGGGGATGATCAACAACAGAACAATACCGAGAAAAATTCTCTGATGACGGCGGACAGCTTCAAACATGCGTAGGCGCTTTATAGATGGCGGAGTGGACGGGACTCGAACCCGCGACCCCCGGCGTGACAGGCCGGTATTCTAACCAACTGAACTACCACTCCTTAGACAACCCTGACCCGGCTCTAGAAGACTTCCGGCGATTTGGTGGGTGCTGAGAGGCTCGAACTCCCGACCTACGCCTTGTAAGGGCGCCGCTCTACCAACTGAGCTAAGCACCCAAAACCCCGGTTAATTTCCTAAAGCAAGCCGACAAGTATAAAAAAAAAGGGCCGCCCAATCAAGCAGCCCGGCTAGATGGCCCTGCCGAAGCAGGCGCACTCGGTTTATCGATTAATTGCGTCTTTTAATGCCTTGCCTGCGCGAAACTTGGGGACTTTAGCGGCCTTAATTTTGATCGCAGCACCGGTCTGGGGGTTACGGCCTGTTCGGGCCGCCCGCTTGCCTACTGCAAAGGTTCCAAACCCCACCAGAGTGACCGACCCGCCTTTTTTAAGCGTCGTTTTGATTCCACCAATCACCGCTTCAAGTGCGCGGCCTGCGGCTGCTTTCGATACATCTGCTTGCTTTGCAATGTGTTCAATCATTTCAGATTTGTTCACGTCAACCCCTCTCTCAAATTGTCTTCTAATAATTCGTTTTCTATTTTTAGACTCAGAATTTCTGGCCTACGTCGATCGCGCAGGTGAACTTAATTAACGCCGAATTCAGGCAGCATGTCAAGCCGTTAGGGAAACTACCGGCGGTCACGAGCCTCTAGTCGCGATAAAAAAGGCGCTCTTAGAGAGCGCCTTTTTCTAGTGCGGCAGTGTCTCCGATGACGGCACCGGAATTGTGCGCGCCTCGGATGATGCCGCATCGGACTTCACGACAGCCGCATTCACATCGTCTTCATCAGGCAATGGTGTCGGTGATCTAGATAACGCCAGATCAAGCACCTGGTCAATCCACTTCACGGGAATAATCTCGAGTGCACTCTTGACGATCAGGGGAATATCGGCCAGATCTCGAACGTTTTGCTCAGGGATCAACACCTTCTTGATTCCCCCGCGATGCGCAGCCAAGAGCTTTTCTTTTAGCCCGCCAATCTGCAAGACTTCTCCACGCAGTGTAATTTCCCCCGTCATCGCAACGTCGGCACGGACGGGAATACCGGTCATCGCCGAGACCATAGCGGTCGTCATGGCAATGCCTGCACTCGGGCCGTCCTTAGGGGTTGCACCTTCTGGGGCATGAATATGAAGGTCTTTTTTCTCGAAGACATCATCACGAATACCAAGACGCCGCGCTCGGCTACGAACCACCGATCGAGCAGCCTCAACAGACTCTTTCATCACATCGCCAAGCGAGCCAGTACGAATAATCTGCCCCTTGCCGGGCATCACGGCTGCCTCAATGGTGAGAAGCTCGCCGCCAACCTCAGTCCAGGCGAGTCCAGTGACTTCGCCAACCTGATCCTCTTTCTCCGCAACGCCATAGGTATAGCGTCGGACGCCGAGAAATTCTTCAATGTTCGCATCGGAGACCTTCACGGGAATTACCGCCTTCTTGGTCAGAACGAGCCGTGTAACCTTTCGGCAGATTTTCGAGATCTCACGCTCAAGCCCCCGGACTCCGGCCTCGCGGGTGTAGGTACGAATAATCTCTCGAATCGCTGACTCATTGACCTCGATCTCACCGGGCTTGAGCCCCGTGTGCTTGATCTGCTTAGCAAGAAGGTAACGCTGCGCGATATTGATCTTCTCTTCTTCGGTATAACCGGAGAGCTTGATGACCTCCATCCGGTCTAATAATGCAGGTGGGATATTTAGCGAATTTGCTGTCGCGACAAACATCACATCAGAGAGATCGTATTCCACCTCTACGTAATGATCGACAAAGGCATGATTCTGTTCAGGATCCAAAACTTCCAGCAAGGCGCTCGCAGGATCGCCCCGGAAATCCATTCCCATCTTGTCGACCTCATCGAACAGAAATAAGGGGTTACGTACACCCGTCTTCGTGAGATTCGAGAGGACCTTGCCGGGCATTGAGCCGATATAGGTCTTCCGATGGCCGCGAATCTCGGCCTCATCACGGACGCCACCGAGCGCCATACGCACAAACTTACGGTTGGTGGCCCGGGCGATCGACTGGCCGAGCGAGGTCTTACCGACCCCGGGTGGGCCTACCAGACAGAGGATCGGGGCCTTGACCTTATCGACCCGCTGCTGAACCGCGAGATACTCCAGAATGCGTTCCTTCACCTTGTCAAGCCCATAGTGCTCTTCTTCGAGAACCTTCTCAGCATCTTCAAGGTTATTGTTAATCTTGCTCTTCTTTTTCCAGGGCAGATTCACTAATGCATCAATGTAATTGCGGACGACTGTCGCCTCGGCAGACATCGGTGACATCATGCGAAGTTTCTTTAACTCAGCATTGGCTTTATCAAGAGCATCCTTTGGCATACGTGCTGACTTAATCTTCTTATCTAGCTCATCGAGCTCACTGTCTTCACCCTCACCCAACTCTTTTTGAATCGCCTTCACCTGCTCATTGAGGTAATACTCGCGCTGGCTCTTCTCCATCTGGCGTTTGACACGACCGCGGATGCGCTTTTCGACCTGCAGAATGTCGAGCTCAGTCTCAATTAAGGCGAGTAGTTTTTCTAGCCGCTCGATCACAGGAACAACCTCGAGAACCGCCTGCTTCTGTTCAAGCTTCATCGGCAGGTGCGCGGCGATTGCGTCGGCGAGTCGGCCCGCCTCTTCGATACTCATGAGACTGTTGAGGATCTCTGCAGGGATCTTCTTATTCAACTTCACGAACTGATCGAACTGACTCAGAATCGTTCGCCTGAGCGCCTCAATCTCGGGCCCCTCCGGGGACTCCGGAGTCATCGGCGCACAGCGCGATGTGAGATAGGTGCCCTCGTCTTCGACCTCAAGTACCCGGGCCCGTTGCGAGCCTTCGACAAGAACCTTCACCGTTCCGTCGGGCAGTTTCAGCATCTGCAGGATGCTGGCCACACAGCCAATCTCATAAATGTCAGTTGCCGCGGGATCATCCTGAGCAGCACTCTTTTGTGCCGCCAAGAAAATATGCTGGCCAGCCTCCATTGCGACTTCCATCGCCTTAATCGACTTCGGGCGACCCACAAAGAGCGGGATCACCATGTGCGGAAAGACCACCACATCACGCAGCGGCAGCATGGGTAGCGAGACCGGCTCTTCAGGCAACAAATCGATTTTGGACATGGAACGAACTCCGGATTTGGTTAACTACTTGAAGATGGGGCCAAGGCCGCAGAAAAACAAGGCCCTGACTAGCCGCCGCTGGCAACCTTAGGAGACTCGCCGTAGATCAGCAGGGGCTGACCATCACCCGTAATTGCAGACTCGTCAATGACTACCTTGGTCACGTTACTCTGCCCCGGTAGGTCGTACATGGTGTCTAACAAGATATTTTCAAGAATTGATCGAAGCCCACGGGCACCGGTCTTGCGTTTAATTGCTTTTTTTGCGATCGCTGACAGTGCGGCAGGACGAATCTCAAGCTCTACACCCTCCATGGCGAATAAGGCCTGATACTGCTTAACAAGCGCATTCTTGGGGGCGATCAGAATCTCGATCAGGGCCTCCTCGTGGAGTTCGTCGAGGGTGGCAACAACAGGCAGACGGCCTACGAGCTCGGGGATAAGCCCAAACTTGATGAGATCTTCGGGCTCGACCTCACGAAAGAGTTCACCCACATCGCGATCGCTTGGCGAGCGGACCTCGGCTCCGAAACCAATTGACGTTTTTTCTGTTCGACTGCGAATAACCTTATCAAGGCCATCAAATGCGCCACCACAAATAAAGAGGATATTGGTGGTATCGATTTGAACAAAATCCTGGTTAGGATGCTTGCGGCCGCCCTGCGGGGGTACCGAGGCAACCGTGCCTTCCACAAGCTTGAGTAGCGCCTGCTGAACGCCCTCTCCTGAGACATCCCGAGTAATTGATGGGTTATCAGACTTGCGAGTGATCTTGTCGATCTCATCGATGTAGACAATTCCACTCTGGGCTTTTTCAACCTCGTAGTTACAGTTCTGCAACAGCTTTTGAATAATATTTTCAACATCCTCACCAACATAACCGGCCTCGGTGAGTGTGGTCGCATCGGCGATAACAAAAGGAACATTGAGCAGCCGAGCCAGTGTCTGGGCCAACAAGGTTTTTCCTGACCCGGTAGGCCCGATAAGCAGGATATTGCTCTTCGAGAGCTCGATTTCTGCCTTGGTCTCGCCCCGATGACGCAGTCGCTTATAGTGGTTATAAACCGCAACTGAGAGAATCCGCTTTGCCGTCGTCTGACCAATCACGTACTGGTCTAGGCTTGCAGAGATTTCCTGCGGGGTGGGCAGGCCGTCTTTTACACTCTCTGTGCCGGGCTCACCGGACTGCTCATCGCGGATGATGTCGTTACAGAGGTCGATACACTCATCGCAGATAAATACCGAAGGGCCGGCAATAAGTTTCTTGACCTCGTGCTGGCTCTTGCCGCAGAAGGAACAGTACAGAAGCTTCTCATTCGACCCTTTTTTTTCAGCCATCCGAGCTCTCACGGTGCGTTAGCACCTTGTCGACGATGCCATACTGTAGCGCATCTTCGGCCGACATAAAGTTATCCCGGTCGGTATCCCTTGAAATCGTCTCCAGCGACTGCCCAGTACGCTCAGACAAAATCTTATTTAGCTTGTCCCGTAACGCGAGGATTTCTTTGGCATGGATCTCAATATCTGAGGCCTGGCCCTGAACACCGCCGAGGGGCTGATGGATCATGACCCGGCTATTGGGCAGGCTAAACCGCTTGCCCTTAGCACCAGCGGCCAACAGAAACGCGCCCATACTCGCGGCCATTCCCACACAGAGTGTGCTGACATCGGGCTTTATAAATTGCATCGTATCGAAAATTGCGAGCCCCGCAGAAACCGAACCACCCGGCGAATTAATGTAGAGCGAGATATCCTTGTCTGGGTTTTCCGACTCTAGGAATAGCATCTGCGCAATCACAAGGTTCGCTGTCTGATCATTCACGGGGCCCACCATGAATACAACGCGCTCGCGCAAGAGCCGGGAATAGATATCGTAGGCACGCTCGCCACGGCCTGACTGCTCAATCACCATTGGCACAAGCCCGAGACCCTGCGGAGCATTCCCCGCGCCAATTCGCTGCAAATCTATTTGATCAAACTGCGCCATCGTTTTTCCTTTTTTATGACTGAGCAGATTCGGCCATCAGGCCCTCAACGCTCACACTCTGGTCACTGATTTTGGCGCTGGCCAGAGCCCAGCTCACCACGTTATCCTCAATGACCATCGCCTCCGCCTCAGCGCGCTGCTTTTGCTGGGTCATGAACCAGTTCACAAAGGCCTCTGGCTTTTCATAGGCCGACGCCATGTCTTGCACAAAGGCCTTGAGCTGTGCCTCAGTCGCATGCAGATTCTGCGCCTTGACGATCTCGCCCACGAGCAGGCCGAGCTTGACCCGCTTTGAGGCCTGCTCTGCGAATAAATCAGCAGGGATCGGAACATCCTTCACATTCATACCGCGAGCGGCCATATCCTGCCGCGTTGATTCGGCAAGCCGCTGGGACTCGCCCTCAACCAGGGATTTTGGAATCTCGAAATTTGCCCACTGGCTGAGCGCATCCATGACCGCAGTTTTTGTTTTGGCTTTACAGCGATTGGCCACCTCGCGGGCCAGATTTTTTCGCACGTCTTCCTTGAGCTGTCCGATATCACCGGACACAATCCCCATTGATTTGGCGAACTCCTCATCGAGCGCGGGCACCTTTGGGGCGCTGACGTTGCGGATCTTAATGGTGAACATGGCGAGCTTTCCTGCCACATCTTTGCCGTGGTAATCGTCGGGGAATTTCATGGGAAAGGTCTTGGTCTCGTCAGCCTTCATGCCGACGGCCGCCTCATCGAACTCTTTGAGCATAGAGCCATCACCAAGCACAAAGGCGTAGTTCTCAGAGCTGCCACCTGTAAAGGGAACCCCATCGATCTCGCCTTTGAAATCAAGGTTGACACGATCACCCTTCTGCGAAGCCCGGTCCACTGAATCGAAACTCGTCCGCTGCTTACGCAGGGTATCCAAGGTACGCTCCACGTCGGCCTCGGTGATCTCGCATATGGTTCTTTTAATCTCGACCCCTTCAAGACTAGGGCAGGTAATCTCGGGATAGACCTCGACTACGGCCTCAAACCTAAGCGTTGTATCGCTCGCGTTCTCACTGACCACTGGCTCGATTGCGGGAGGACCCGCAACCCGAAGTTTCTGCTCATTGACGGCAGTGCTATAGGCCCTACTCACGACATCGCCCATGGCCTCAGACTGCGCCTGTGCCCCATAGGTCTGAGAGACCACTCTCATGGGAACCTTGCCCGGACGAAAGCCGGCCATCTTGACGGTTTTACTTAACCGTAAAAGCCGCTTCTGAGCCTCCTGCTCGATCTCGGCCACGGTGACCGAGAGCTGAATACGCCGCTCAAGGCCGCTGGCAGGAGCGTTGGTTGCCGACGTGGGTGTTGCTGATGTTGAAGTCATAGGAACAAAGGTTCTAAATTAAGACAAGCCAAACGGCCTGTGGTTGAAACAAAAACAAAGGGACAGTGGTTCGTTTGGTGCGAAGGGCGGGACTCGAACCCGCACACCTTGCGGCGTCAGGACCTAAACCTGGTGCGTCTACCAATTTCGCCACCTTCGCCCGATGCGATTGACCCGCAACCGAACTCTCTACCCGACGCTAAACCGCCATTGTACTTAGAATCCTGACATGGACTCGGCACATCTTGGCAGGGCATTTCATGGCGGCGAACACTACGAGAACTTCCCCGTAGGCTCGTGGCTAGTTCCGAAGCCCATGCGAGGCCCGGTGCTGGCCCTCTATCGGTTTGCCAGAACCGGTGATGACATCGCTGATGAGGGCGCGGCCCCCCGTCACGAACGCCATCATGGGCTGGGCATGTTGCGGGCAGGCCTGGAGTCCCCTCCTCAGCCCGGACTGCCAGGCGAGCCCAATCCCAAGCCCCCCTTACCCCCAAATGACGCGCGGTTATGGCGTATTGGTCAGAGCCTGGGTGCGGCCTTAGATGAGAGGGCACTTTCAGCCTCGCCCGCTCATGATTTATTAGACGCCTTTGCGCAGGACGTTGATCACACCCCCATGCAGTCCGAGCACGACGTGCTCGATTACTGTGCCCGATCGGCAAATCCGGTCGGTCGTCTTGTTCTGGGGTTTGCAGGGCTGCCAGATGACCCCTCCAAACACCAAGAAATGCTGCAGGCATCGGATGCGATTTGTACAGGTCTACAACTCGCCAACTTTGCACAAGATATGGGCCAGGATCAGGCCCGGGGACGTCACTACGCGCCCCATGCGTGGCACTCAGAGGCTCAGGATCCCAAGGATTTGGTGTCGCGGATGGCCCAGTGGGCTAGGCACCACCTCAACGCCGGCGTTGCCCTCCCCGCACTCATCAGGAAGAGTTCGGTTGTCGGCCGGTGGCGTCTTGCGATGGAGATCGCACTCACCATCGAGGGCGGCCTTGAGATCTCACGCCGAGTCTTGGCTGATCCGACGCGCGTCTGGCACGCATCGCCAAGGATTTCATCCGTGCTGTTGCCAGTGTTACTGTTGCGGGCGTTTAAACGTATCTAATGCACCGAAGAAGAGACCCTCTGCGTTGACCCCAGATCAATACTGCGAATCAAAAGTTGCCCAGAGCGGCTCGAACCTGACCGCCGCTTTTAAGATTCTGCCTGCCCCCAGTCGGGCAGCCATTACTGCCCTCTATGCGTTTTGCCGAGAGGTTGATGATGTTGTCGATGAATGCACCGAACCCCAGCTTGCGGCAATCAAACTGAGCTGGTGGAAGACGGAGCTCGATCGATTGTTTGAAGGAACTCCGAACCATCCCGTCACCAAGGCGCTTCTTCCCCGACTCGCAACCTACGACCTGCCCCGCGAACACTTCAGCGAAGTCATTGCCGGTGTTGAGATGGATCTCTATCAGAATCGTTATGCAAGCTGGGCAGACCTTGACCTCTACTGCGACAGGGTGGCCGGTGCGGTGGGGCTGTTATCAGCACGAATCTTCGGCACTGTCTCCGATGAAACCCTGCGCTACGCAAAGCTCTTAGGCCGGGCACTTCAATACACCAATATCATCCGCGATGTTGGTGATGATGCTCGAAAAGGCCGAATCTATCTTCCCGCTGACGCTATGGCAGCCCATGCTGTTGAGAGCACAAGCCTCTTGCGATTTGAATATAGCCAACCCTTATCGGCGCTCTTAAGCGACATGGCGGGCCGCGCGCATTGCCTCTACGATGAGGCGATCGCCGTCTTGCCGCTCAATGAGCGGGTTGCGCAACGGCCGGGCTTAATCATGGCCACGATCTATCGCGAATTACTTCGCCTGCTGGAAGCCGAATCATTTCAGGTCTTGCACCAGCGCATCTCGGTTGCTCCCGCGCGAAAGCTCTGGCTCGCCTGGCGTGCGTCAATGGGAATGATGCCGACCTAAGATCTGCAAGGCTGTGCGACCCCCTGAGCGGACGGCGCTTTCAATTGTGGCAGGGTAGCCCGGCTCTAAATCGTCGGCACAGCGATAAATTCCGTCAATACCAAGCAGGCCTTGGGCGGCATCGTGATCGGCAATGGAGACCTCGGGTGTACACGCCCAGGTTGCTGATTTCTCAGTAATCCATTTCTGATCACACTGGTTGATATCGATATTGAGATGCGCCAACAACTGATCGCGTAAACGGCCTGCGCATGCCTGCCGATCATCAATGGCCTGTTGCGCACTAATCACAACACCAAGCAGACCGGGACGACGCACCACTACCTGCGCGTAGTGCTGCCCTGTATCCGCGGGGTCAGACAACACAAACCAGACTGGAAGGCCTGATACGCCCGCATCATCCTGCATCGATAGACGAATCCAGACGGTTGTAATTGCGCGTGCAGTCATCTGCTCCAGCCTCGTAATAGCAGGCGTTGGTGCGAGCCCCGAGCGTTGCCACAACGCAACCGTTTGGTTAAAGGGGAGTGCTAGAACAATCGTGTCCCAATAGCCCAGCGTCGTCTGGTCAGCGTGCGCAACCTGCAGACTACAGTCCGCTCCAATTTGTAACACCCGATGGCCTGTCTGTAGCGACACATTGTGTTGCTCACACCAGGTCCGCATCACATCAACGCCATCAATACTGAGATTTTTCGATGGCCAAAAGACTCGAGTCGCGCCCTTCGGGCCACCAAGGGAATCGCGCAACACATTGACCAAGACCTCTGCAGAAGCTTGGGAAAACTCCGTATTCAATGCACCCTCGGTGAGAGGTCGCCAGAAATGTTCGATTAACCCGGCGGGCATCTTAAGGCGCGTTAACCACTCTGCGGCAGTAAGCCCAGCCGTGCGCCTATCCTGCCAACCCCGCACAACCAAGTCAATGAGCAGTCGGGCTAAGGCTAATCGCCATGCCCATGGCCAGCCCTGTGGGGCCCAGCGCGGAATCAGCCCCAGAATTACGCGCCAGGGCCACCCAAGATCTGGGATCTCCCAACGCAGAATGACACGCTGATTGTGGCCAACACCAGACCAGCGCAATGGCTCTGACCGCCATGCGGGCGCACCCACCGAGGCGAGCAGGTCGAAGGTTGCTCGATAGGCGCCAATCGTCAGGTGCTGGCCGTTATCAATCGGCAGACCCTCCCAGATTAAACCGCGGGCTCGACCACCGAGCGCAGGCGCAGATTCAAATAGGGTGATCGGCGTATCTGAGCGCTGACGAAGCGTCACCGCACAGGCCAGGCCTGACCAACCGCCCCCAATAATTGCAATACCGCCCCTGTGCATGGATACCGAACTAATCACGCATGTGGGCCAACGCGTCATCGAGTCTTGCGACAGAGATTACCTCCAAGCCCTCGATCGGTTTCTTGGGCGCGTTGGCCGATGGAATCAGTGCCCGAGAAAAGCCGAGCTTCGCAGCTTCTTTTAGTCGTTCCTGCCCACGAGGCGCAGGCCGTATCTCGCCGGCAAGTCCAATCTCTCCAAACGCCACCAGACCTTTTGGAAGCGGACGATTACGCATCGAAGAGACGATGGCCAAAATAACCGCAAGGTCAGCCGCAGGCTCATTAATACGTACGCCACCCACCGCATTGATAAACACATCCTGATCAAAGCAGCCAATACCTGCGTGTCGATGTAACACCGCAAGGAGCATGGCAAGGCGCTGGGGCTCCAAGCCCACACTGAGGCGACGCGGATTTGGAATGTGGGCCGTATCGACAAGCGCCTGAATCTCAACGAGGAGCGGCCGGGTTCCCTCCTGAGTCACGAGCACACAGGAGCCAGCTACAGGTGCCTGCCCCTCAAGGCCCAAGTGTCCTGGCGAGAGAAACAATGCAGAGGGATTGCTCACGGCCTTAAGACCACGTTCAGTCATCGCGAAGATGCCAATCTCGTTGACCGTCCCAAATCGATTCTTAATCGCGCGAATCACGCGGTAAGAGGCCTGAGAATCGCCTTCGAAATACAGCACCGTGTCCACGATATGCTCCAGCACCCTCGGGCCCGCGAGTGTGCCCTCTTTTGTGACATGGCCGACCAGGATCACCGTGCAGCCGCTCTCCTTGGCCCACCGTGTAAGACGCGATGAACACTCGCGGACCTGAGAGACAGAACCTGGTGCCGCCGTTAACTCATCGCTAAACATCGTCTGGATTGAATCCACAACCACCAGCTGAGGCTTTTGCGCCATCAGTTGTCCGAGAATCTCTTCCAACTGAATCTCTGCAAGTACCGTTAACGCGCTCGTCTCAAGTGCTAGGCGCTTAGCCCGAAGCGCAACCTGCTCGACTGACTCCTCTCCGGTGACATAGAGCGTCGAGGCTGACCTACTTAAATGCACCAAGGCCTGAAGCAGAAGCGTTGATTTTCCAATGCCCGGGTCGCCACCAATTAAGACCACCCCGCCGGGGACAAATCCCCCGCCCAAGACACGATCAAACTCATCACTACCGGTTGCGATTCGCGGTAGCTCCTTAGCCTGAACATCCGAAAGCTTGACGGCACGGGCGGATGGCGCCACCGATACAGGGGTCTGACCGCGTCGTGAGACAGCGGTTGCAAGGGCTTCTTCAAGCGTGTTCCACGAGCCACAGCCATCGCACTGGCCCTGCCACTTTGCCGCAGCCGCGCCACACTCGCGGCAGACAAACTGAGATTTATCTCTCGCCATCGTCAATCACTCTCGGTACCCGATTCGTAATCTTGCTCATCAGCTCATACCCAATCGTGCCCGCCCGATTGGCGACTTCATCAATCGCTACATGAGAGCCCCAGAGCTGCGCCTCGGAGCCCACCCTTACCCTTGGGTGATTGGTAACGTCGATTGTTACCATGTCCATGGATACCCGACCCACGAGCGTGGCGAGTTCTCCTTCAACCCAGACTGGCGTTCCGTCTGTTGCCGATCGGGGGTAACCATCCGCATAACCGCAGGCCAATACGGCTATCCGCATGTCGTTAGCAGCAACGAAACGTGATCCATACCCCACCGCCTCGCCTCGCTTTACATCCTGAAGCGCAATCACCTCTGCATGTAATGACTGCACGGGTCGCAAACCAAAACCCCTCGCCGAGTGAGAGGCCGTCGCATTGGATAGCGGCGTTGCGCCATAAAGCGCAATACCAGGCCTTACCCAGTCCGCATGGCTATCGGGATGCAGTAATGAGGCGGCTGAATTGGCGAGCGAATAGCAGCCACCCGATCGCAGATGCGACAGCAGAGTTTTTGTCCAATGCGTAAAACGTTGTCCCTGCTCTTGCCATGAGACCCCACCCGTTGATGACAGATCGTCTGCATTTGCAAAATGCGTCATCCAGTGGAGCGGTTGATCAATTCGGGCCTCGATTGCCTTGAGCTGATCCAGCATCATATTGTGGTCGGTTGCGGGGTTAAACCCCAGCCGATTCATCCCCGTGTTGAGTTTGATCCATACCTGCGTTGGAACCTGATCGGCCTTCAGAAATGCAGCCGCCTGCTGGGGAGTTGCAATCACAGTCTGGGCATTGAGCCGACAAATCTCAGCTAGATCCTGAGCACCGAAAGCCCCTTCAATCAGTAGGATTGGTTTGGACCATCCCCGATCACGGGCCTGTCGTGCCTCGTGCAGATCCAAGACCGCTAATCCGTCGGCCTGCTCAAATCCCGCCACGGCCTGATCAATGCCCTGCCCATAGGCATTGGCTTTTGCTACAGCCCATATTCGACTGCGCCCAACCCTCTGTCGAATCGTTGCAAGGTTATGACGCATTGCATCAATATGAATGAGTAGACGGATCGGTCGGGGCATGAGGGACATTCTATTCGTTCGTGATCTAATCACGGCGCAGTTACCACAAAAGGGACTATGAAACACGGCTTTTACACCATCATGGCGGCGCAGTTTTTTTCCTCGCTCGCAGACAACGCCCTGCTGATTGCCGCGATTGCGTTGCTGATTGAGCTCGCTGCGCCAGAGTGGATGCGTCCGCTTCTGAAATTATTTTTTACTCTCTCCTACGTTGTACTTGCACCGTTTGTTGGCGCCTTTGCAGACTCGATGCCCAAAGGCAAGGTAATGTTCATTACGAACACGATCAAGGTTGCCGGCTGTGCCATGTTGTTTTTCACCGTGCATCCGCTCTTGGCTTATGCGGTAGTTGGATTTGGCGCAGCGGCGTATTCACCTGCAAAATATGGCATTCTCACTGAGTTGCTACCACCAGAAAGACTCGTTGCTGCCAATGGTTGGATTGAGGGCACCACCGTGGGATCCATTATTCTCGGCACGATGGTGGGTGGCGCGCTAATAAGCCCAACCATTAGCACCTGGCTGCTATCAATCGATCTGCCGATAATCGATACCGGTATCGATAGCCCCGCCGAGAGCGCTATCTTGGTGATCGCGCTAATCTATTTATTGGCGGCAGCTTTTAATCTGAGAATTCCCGACACCGGTGCCCGCTACCCGAAGCAACACATCAACCCCATTAAACTTGCCCAGGATTTCTGGCATTGCAATGTCACGCTCTGGCGCGACAAACTCGGCCAGATCTCATTGGCGGTGACCACGCTCTTCTGGGGTGCGGGCGCCACGCTTCAGTTTATTGTGTTGCAGTGGGCCGAGGTTCAGCTTGGGATGTCACTCGATAAAGCCGCAATACTCCAGGGTATTGTGGCCGTTGGTATCGCCGGCGGCGCGATTTTTGCAGCCCGATTCGTGCCCTTGAAAAACGCGCCATCGGTCTTAAAGCTTGGGGTTGCAATGGGCCTGATTGTTCCACTCATGACACTGGTTCACTCGCTAGCGGGCTCAATTCCCTTGCTGATTATGATTGGTGCGCTAGCGGGGTATTTTGTCGTGCCCATGAATGCCCTACTCCAACATCGTGGGCATGTTCTGCTGTCGGCAGGCCACTCGATTGCCGTCCAAAACTTCAACGAAAACCTCAATGTACTGCTAATGCTTGGTCTTTACGCGTTACTGATTAAAGCAGACATGCATGTCAACGTCGTCATTGTTATTTTTGGCTTATTTGTTGCGGGTACGATGGCCCTTGTAATACGTCGATACCGTTATAACAAGGCCCGTCACGATCTTGATGCCTTGATCGGTGTGGAGAAGCACTCTCACTAAGACTGCGGGCTTGAGTGCAGGACCGAGCGCAGCTTGACTAAGGCCTGCCAAACCGCTGACTTCCGAGTGGATTGCGCTGTAAGGGTAGAAAAATCATCGCAGACGATTAACTGCCGACCCTCAAGTAGTTCAGGCCGAATCCGTTTGATCTCCTGCAGGAGTGATTCGCCAAACACTAAAACACACTCAGGCTGTTGATCAACTAGCTCGCTAACACAGAGATCAATCTGGTGGCCGGATGCGATAGCTGCACCATCAAGATACTGCGCATCAATTCCAAGGCGTCGCGCAGCGCGGGCGATATTGGCCCATAGCGCCTTTTCTGCGCTCGCTGAGACCAGCCCCATGATTAAAAGCGGCGACTTAGATCCCCCAACAGCAGACTTTGGTCGCTCACGCCAATAGGGAATAAGCTCCAATACCTGAAGGCCCTCGCGTGTAAGACCAAAAGCGTCAGACACGCGGATCCCCTCTGAGTGCAAGCTGCATCACAATCGCATCCTCACGCTCCTTCGAGCTGTCTGCAGATTGCGGGTAGTAGCCCTTGCGCTGGCCGATTTTATGAAAACCAAGGAAGCGATAGAGGCGGATAGCGCCATGGTTACTCGGCCTAACCTCAAGGAGAATCTTCGAAAATTCTCGCGTACGCGCCTGGGCAATAAAATATCTCATCATCCAGAGCCCAAGGCCGCGACCCTGCCGGGCAGGCGACAAGGCAATATTAAGAAGGTGTGCCTCGTCCACCACCGCCATCCAGACCAGATAACCCACCATGACATTCTGTTCTTTTAAAACAGACATCTCGTAGCCTGCCGTGAGTGAGTCGGTAAAGTTTCCTGATGTCCAAGGAAATGGATAGGCCTGGTTTTCGATCACCATCACCGAGGCGAGATCATTTAATCGCATGGGTGACCAGACCAAATCAGGAGTGACGAGACGCTCCGAGATGGTCTGAGCGACCTTCTCACGAACATAGAGTGGTGAGAGTTCCTCTGGGCCAACCCAATTCTGCATGCGACTGCGGCGGGGATCGCAGGCGAACCTTGCAATCCATGCAGCCAAGGGAAGCCGATCGTCGCCCAGCAACTCGGTAGAGGGATCCTTCAGTTGAATCGAATTACCCTGCCCACTCGACTGCCTTGCATTGTTTAATGTATCAAGGCGGATCTCTGGGCTAGCAACAAACTCAGAATCCGCGCTTACGACAGAGGGCGCTTCGATCCACTCTAGCTCGAGCTGATCATTGACCATCTGCAGGTTGAGTACAGCCGCATAACGCTCACCCAGTCGGGCATCAAAAGAGATCTCAAACATACGCCCATCGCAGGCATCAGCAACCGCGTCGTCACCGTCAGCGCTAAGGGCATCACGATGCGTTACCCACCAGGCGTAGGCATTGGCCTCAAATCCACTTACCGCGAGCAATGGGGTTCCTTGGCCCAGGGCAATGCCCTGAGCAAGCCCGCAGGCGATCCGCAGACCCGTAAAGGAACCAGGCCCAGCGCCTACCGCAATGCCGGTGAGGTCTGACCACTGAAGACCCGCCTGCGACAGGAGTTCCTGCGCAAGAGGAAGCAGTCGGCTTGAATGAGACTGGCCAGTCTCCGCTGTAGCGACACGCAAAGCGCCGCTGGGCGTAATCAATGCAGCCGAGGCCGTCGCACCACCCGACTCCAGCGCAAGTACACAACCCGTCATCAGACCTGTCTCACCAAGGTCGCAATCGCCTGCGCTGCAATTCCCTCTCCCCGACCCGTGAAGCCCAGCCCCTCAGTCGTCTTGCCCTTGACGTTGACCCGCTCTTGCGCTGTCGCACAACACGCTGCAATGACCTCGACCATCTGACTCGCGTAGGGTGCAATCTTCGGTGCCTGCGCGATGATCGTGGCATCAATCTGCGATACAGCCCAGCCGGCTTGGGTCACACGCTCAATCACCTGCTGAAGTAACACCCGGCTATCGGCCCCCTTGTATTGAGGGTCGTTATCCGGAAAATGCCGACCGATATCGCCCATTGAAGCAGCCCCAAGAATTGCGTCTGTAATCGCATGGAGCAAGACATCCGCATCGGAGTGGCCATCTAATCCTTTCGCAAAGGGAATCGTCACGCCGCCAATAATCAATGGCCGGCCCACGACTAAGGCGTGTACATCAAAACCCTGGCCGACAGCAAAAACCGGCGGGTTACGATTTGGGTTTGGAGAATGGGCCATCACTGCCTCCATGAACTGGAAATCCTCTGGCTGGGTTAGTTTGCTATTGAGTGCATTTCCCTTAACGAGTAACACCGACCCGCCGACCGATTCAATAGCGCTTGCCTCATCAGTTGCTGTTGGTGTCTCTGCGTAAGCCGCAAGTAATTCATTTAAGTAAAACATCTGCGGTGTCTGCGCGGCCCATAGCGCGCGGCGATCGATTGTCGATTCGACAAGAGCAGATCCGTAAGGGCGTGGCTGATCACCGCCTTGATCTCCAGAACGTTTTACGGTGTCCGCAATCGGCTGGGCCAGAATGCCGCCGTGGCCGCAGGCACTTACCTCGCTCCACAGCCGCATCACGCTCTCCGAACTAAGCCCAGGTCGGGCTGCATCATGCACCACGATCCAAGGGTTGCGATCCCCAGATACGGCCTTGCGGACCAGTTCACAGCCTGCCATCACGGAATCACGGCGAGTCGGGCCACCCATAGGAACTGCAATTACACGTTCTGCGATGTCCTCCCCAACACCCAATTCCTGATCAAGGCCCTCTCTAAGCCAGTGTTCATCATTCGGACTCAGCACCACCAAGATAAAAGAAAGTGCAGGAAGGCCTGCCAGCGCACGGATACTGCGCGCAAGCACGGTCACGCCGCCAAGCCGATAGTATTGTTTAGGCAGACCAAGGCCACTACGAGACCCAATGCCAGCGGCCGGGATAAGCCCTACAGCCTGATCATTAGGGCCGAATCGCTGGCCAATCCAATCTATCGCAGCGGTGGACTCAGGATAGAGTCGGCTTTTTATTCTCATAGAACCTACAATTTACCGTTTTCATCCGCTCTCTTCATGCCTAACCCATTTTCTGTTCTCAGGCGTACCCCGCCCTTACCTGGCCATACGCTATCACTTCCAAGGCCCCACGGTAGTTCGGATGCATGGCTGCTATCGCAGTGGGCGAGCGAACTCGCCCAAGGCCCGGCTGCTGACACCGCCAACGGCTCGGCGCCCGCAATAAAACGCGAGGCCCGTCAGGCGCCCACTGGTGCCCGCCTTGCCGTGATCTGCGAACACGCCCAGGATGCCCAGCGCCTGTCACAAGAGATTGGATTTTTTAATCCTGCTCTGCGGGTCCGACTCTTTCCCGATTGGGAGACCCTGCCCTACGAGGCCTTCTCGCCCCACCAAGATCTTGTATCGGAGAGGCTCTTAGCACTCTACGAGGCCTCTATCGGGGCGCTTGATGTCATTGTCTTATCTGCCTCAACAGCCCTTGGCAGAATCGCGCCGCCGTCTTTTCTCGCCGCACAGACGTTTTTCTTTAAAAAAGGCCAGAAAATTTCTGGCGATGTTCTGCGCCAACAGCTGCAGACCGCTGGCTACAGCCCCGTATCGCAGGTGGTTACACCTGGCGAGTACGCCATACGCGGCGGCATCATTGATCTTTACCCCACAGGAAGTGCACTTCCCTATCGGATTGAACTTGCTGACGACATGGTCGAATCCCTGCGCGTATTCGATCCGGATAGTCAGCGCACCGTCCACCCCGTGCAAGAAATTCGACTTCTACCCGGCAGGGAATTTCCAAGCGATGCGCAGGCGGCGCAAGATCTCCGCGCCCGATGGCGAGAGGTCTTCGAAGGTGATCCATCACGATGCAGCCTCTATAAAGACGCCGCAAAGGGCCTCTTCGGCGCAGGAATTGAGTATTACCTGCCGCTGCTCTTCGATAAGACTGCAACCCTATTCGATTACCTACCCCCCTGCGATCAGCAATCAGACCTCGGGGGCGCAGGCGCCATCGCAACGGTTGGCAATATTGACCGTGCCTTTCTGGAGTTTCATAGCGATATTGAGAATCGCTACCGCTTTTTGAAAGCCGACATCGAAAGGCCAGTCCTTGCACCATCCAGGCTTTATCTCAGCGCGGAAGAATTCTTTATTCAAACGAAGTCCCGGGCAAGGCTTGCCCTTCAGAGCGAGACCCCCGAACCCAAGGCCGTCTTGCACTCTGAGCGTGCCGCGGACCGCGTAATTGGCGAGCAGCTTGCATCGGGCCCAACCGTTTCAGCGATCTCAGAAGTTTCAGCAATCTCAGCGATCTCAGCAATTCCGGACCTCTCGGTCGATCGAAAGGCGGCAGATCCCGTCGCTAAGCTCAGAGACCTGCAGGCCAATCTCTTGGGCCAACCGAATCTCTGCTTCTTGATGACAGCTGAGAGTCTAGGACGCCGGGAGACGCTCTCACAGTATCTAAAAGAGCATCAGATCCCGCATGTGTTGAGTGATTCCTTTGCACAGGCGATTAACGCTCACCAATCCAAGTTGCAACTGCTCGTTGCACCACTGCATGCTGGATTTTCCTCTCTACCCGGTGGTCTCGTAATCAGCACCGAGGGCGAACTCTTCTCCCAGGTTGCAAGACGGCAACGCCGTGGGCGACGGGACGCTGAAACGAATATTGATTCGATCGTTCGCGACCTCTCCGAGCTCAAGCAAGGCGATCCGGTCGTCCATATTCAACACGGGATTGGGCGCTACCTGGGCCTGGTGTATCTCGATATGGGAGAAGGCGATACCGAGTTTCTCCAGCTCCAGTACGCCGATAACGCCCTGCTCTATGTTCCGGTCTCCCAGTTGCATGTCATTGGCCGCTACAGTGGTGCCAACCCCGAGAATGCGCCTCTACATACCCTTGGCTCTGGGCAGTGGGAGAAAGTCAAAAAGAAGGCTGCCGCTAAGGCGAGGGACACAGCTGCTGAACTACTTAATATCTATGCCAGACGCGCGGCGCGTCAGGGACACGCATTTCGATTCGATGCCAAAGACTATGAGAGATTCGCCGACGGCTTCGGATTTGAGGAGACACCCGATCAGCTTGCCGCTATTCACGCCGTCATCCAAGACATGGTCTCGGGCAAGCCGATGGACAGGCTTGTCTGCGGAGATGTGGGTTTTGGTAAAACCGAAGTCGCCTTACGCGCTGCATTTATGGCCGTGATGGATGGCCAACAGGTTGCGGTCCTAACGCCCACGACGCTTTTGGCTGAACAACACATGCAGACTTTTAGAGATCGATTCGCTGACTGGCCGGTTCAGATCTCTGAGCTCTCACGATTCCGATCAGCAAAAGAGATTCAATCGGCCATCGATGGGCTTGCCGCCGGCAAGGTGGATATCGCAATCGGCACCCATAAGCTCTTGTCGGCTGGCGTAAAGTTTGACCGCCTCGGACTGGTCATTATCGATGAGGAGCATCGCTTTGGGGTTCGACAGAAAGAAACACTCAAGGCCCTGCGCAGTGAAGTCGATGTATTGACCTTAACCGCGACCCCGATTCCACGAACGCTTGCCATGAGCATGGAGGGAATTCGAGATTTTTCAATTATCGCAACCGCCCCCCAGAAGCGGCTTGCAATTAAGACCTTCGTGCGACACGAGAATGACGCCGTTGTCCGCGAGGCGCTTTTACGGGAGCTTAAACGTGGCGGGCAGTGTTATGTGCTGCATAACCAGGTTGAAACGATTAATAACCGTCGAGACGCCCTACAAAAGCTTGTCCCAGAGGCACGAATTGATATTGCCCACGGCCAGATGCACGAACGCGATCTTGAACGGGTCATGCGAGATCTCCATCAACAACGTATCAATGTCTTGCTCTGTACCACCATCATCGAAACCGGCATCGATGTTCCGACCGCGAATACGATTGTGATCTACCGAGCCGATCGGTTCGGCCTGGCTCAGCTTCATCAGCTCCGTGGCCGTGTTGGCCGATCCCACCATCAGGCCTATGCGTATCTACTCACCCCTGGTGAAGGGGCTGTGACAAAAGATGCCGAGAAGCGCCTAGAGGCGATCCAGGCCATGGAGGAACTTGGTAGCGGATTTTTTCTCGCGATGCACGACCTTGAGATCCGAGGGGCTGGCGAGGTGCTAGGCGATAGCCAGTCCGGTGATATCACCGAGGTTGGCTTTCAGATGTACTCCGACATGCTCGCCCAGGCCGTTAATGCGCTTAAAGCGGGCCGAGAACCCGATCTTGAAGCGCCACTTGCGGCTGTGACCGAGATCAATCTACACACACCAGCCCTGCTCCCCAACGCGTATTGCGGAGATATCCACGAGCGGCTAACCCTCTATAAGCGCCTCGCCAATGCGGCAGACCCAGAGACCCTTGAGGTGCTTGAAGAAGAGCTCATTGATCGATTTGGGTCTCCGCCTGAGCCCACCCAGGCGCTTTTGGAGACTCATCGACTCAGGCTCTTTGCACGGCCCATCGGGGTCAACAAGATTGATGCGACCGAGGAATACATCACAATCAGTTTTAGCAAGGCCTCCCAGGTTGACCCCGCAAAGGTTATTCGATTGATTCAGTCTGATAAGCGCTGCCGGCTCGTGGGTAATGAAAAACTTCGCCTTGATGCGGCCATTACAGATATTTCTCAGCGCGCGCGTACCATACGAGAAATTCTTGCAAGCATTGCAATCTAAAACAGGCAACAAACCTTATGCACTTTCTAGTTCTCTCGCCCAATCTCGCACCCGGAGATCGACGCAATCGACTGGCCCAATCGACCCTCTACGCCTTTGATCACGCGCTGGGCCATGTCGAACGCAGGATGCGCCCATCACACGCGGCCGTTTGGCAACTCAGCAATCAAAGCCGAGAGGATGCGATCCGACTGCGGGCACACCTGCAATCGCTACGCGACTCCCATCAGGTTGATATTGCCCTACTTGATGAGCCCTATCGCTGGCAGGATTACTCGGTGTTGGCCATGGATATGGATTCCACTGTCATTACGATTGAATGCATCGATGAGATCGCGGATTTCTGCGGCAAAAAGCCAGAGGTTGCCGCGATCACCGAGGCTGCCATGCGTGGAGAGATCAGCGACTACGCCGAGAGCCTTCGCCGCCGTGTTGCCCTTCTTCAAGGCCTGGATGAATCGGTCTTACAGGAGGTGATCCGCTCGCGGCTAAAATTCACGCCGGGTGTAAAAGCCTTGGTCGATACCGCCCGCAATAACGGATTGCATACACTTCTGGTCTCTGGCGGATTCACCCAGTTCACCGATTTCGTTGCCCAGAAGATCGGGTTTGACCAGACGCGCTCGAATACGCTCGAGATTGTTAATGGGAAACTAACCGGTCGGGTGCTTGGCCGTATTGTTGATGCAACAGTCAAACAACAGACGGTGGCGGCCGCCTGTAAGCGACTCGGCGTTGGAATTGGTCGTGCCATCACGATTGGCGACGGCGCCAACGATCTCAAGATGATGAAGCCAAGCGGCTTATCAATCGCACATCGTGCAAAACCGGCTGTTGCTGCCCAGGCGATGCAATCCATCCGCTATGGCGGATTAGATAATGTGCTTGATTGGTTTGCCTGATCCAGTGGCTATACAAAAGACTTAGAAAATCAGGACCCTCGTGTCCTCGCGCTGGAGCTGGGCCATGACGGCCGTAGCCCCAGTCTGTCCGGTAATCTCGGCAATAATCGGCTCACCCCGATGATGTTCAGCAAGCGCCATCCCGCACATATAGATTTTCACACCCAACTCGTGACACCTCTGCAGGTAAGACAAAATCGTTTGCTCGCGCTTTGCATCCGAATAGGCTGCCGCGGCAACCCCCTCAAACGCCCAGGCAACAGCACTCGATGTGAGATGAATTTCGACCTCCATATCAAGTGCTCGGGCACATAAGGCGTAGACCAGCGGCGCGGCAGCCTTATCAGGGTGCCTCGGGTCTGACTGCCAGAGGACTAAAACCGCCCGGGTAATCGCCATCCCCTAGCCTCTCTAGTAGCTAATATTCTGCGGATCAATATCCGGTAACTCAAACTTCTGCGGATCTGGAGCAGTCAGGCGTGTCTCGCAGTTACATTGCAGCCACTCTCGGTATTGCGCCACTGTCATTAGCTTCGCAGACTCTTCCTCCCAGGCCGTTGGCTGCAGTCGATAGAGCCAACCCTCTCCGTAGGGGTCGCGCACCACAATATCAATATCCCGCTGGGCCTCTGGATTGGTCGCAACAATCACGCAGCTAAGGGGGCAGGTAATTGCCACGGCCGTCTTGGCTGTCTCCATGACACCCAATGATTTATCACGCATAACCGGGATCTCGCAGGGGCGAGGATAGAACAACATAAATTGCCCGTGATGAGTCACGAAACGATTGGCCCCCACAACTACCTCTTGTCCCTCTTGGCGAACCCAGAGATCCTGCTCGGCAGCGTAGAGATAATCGTTTGGTAACTCAGCGAGAATCTGAGCGAGTTCCATAGCAACACCTTATCAAAAGATTTCAATTCAACTTCGTGGCGGAAGGGTATGGGAGTCGAACCCACCAGGGATTGCTGGCAACCCCTATCAGATTTGAAGTCTGACCGGACCACCGGGCCACGCGACCCTTCCTCTAACGCAACAACCAGCACAACATCAACAAAAACCAACCAGCAAAACTACGTGCCTTACGGACTCAGTAGAGTATAGATAGAAATTTCTAGGCACTCTGGGCTTCCTGTGTCAACTCGGCATAGGGGTTTGAACGACGCACAAGATGCTCATCTCTTAGACGTCGAGTAAATCCAATTCGATCGAAGAATTCAAGAATCTGAATGGCGACTTTACGTCCTCCGCCGATACGATCTCGAAAATCTGCCGCCCTTACAGTGCCCTGGGCCTGAAAGATTTCCAGCACAATTTCGGCCATCTCCGAAACCCGGGAGGTGAGAAAAAAATGGTCAAGCGCAACAAGAGTGACCTCACCCACACGCGCCACCTTACGAAGGTTCGCACGAATCTCTGTCTCCGGGATGTGAACGAGATTGGCGATATCCCTTACCCTCGGCGGGTTGTAGGGTGTTTCGTTCAATAATGGGGCGATCGATTCCCAGAGGTTTTTCTCCGCAACACTCAGCTCCGCCTTATGGGAGGGCCTTCCAACAAATACCCCACGCTGAACCACGAGCGCTTGTGCGGCCAGGGCCTCGATCAGTTCAGAGTAGGCATCCTGACTCAGCTGGGGAGCGGCTACCCGCCGCAGACGGTTTAACTCTAGACCCGGCATTTCGGGCTCTCGAATGTGGGTCTGATCGATAACCTCCAGGATACGCTCACGATAATCAAGCCAGCGAGACGGATGAAACGCGACGCCCCCTGCTACAACCGCACCCGATTGCGTCACAAGCGTCGCTAGCTCAGCCTCTTGAAGATTCCAGCCATGACGCAAGCTCTCAAGAGACATCGGTGCGCTCAGAATCATCTGCGTGAGGGCCGAGGCAGGAGAGAGATCCCGCAACGCCTGCAACGTCGAGAGTCGCCCGAGAGAACGTCTTCCGCGCGCGGGCGGGGCGATATCCAAGACCGAGCCTCCCCCCAACGTCAGGCGCGCCTGGCTGTCACGAATCACAAAACGATCCGCCTTACACAAGGAGATGGGCGCTGCGAGTTGGAGATGCACGAGGCCGCTTGAACCACTCTCTAAGCGATCCTGCTCTAGAGGATAGAGTTTTGCCATCACATCCGATGACCCATGATGCAGATGCACTTCTAAGCCCTGAGTGATCGTTCGATCATGGTGAGAAGAACTCTCTAGCTGTGCATCAAAACGCGACGCCCTATTGGTAAGCCCACTGCCCACCAGCCATTCACCCCGACGAACGCTTTCAACCGAGATGCCTGCGAGATTTAATGCGAGTCGCTCACCAACGCGGCCCTCCTGGGCGGCCTGATCCTGACTATGAATGGAACGCACGCGCGCAGTCACTCCCGAGGGCATAAGCGACAACGCATCTCCGATTCGTACGACACCCGAGTGTGCCGTTCCGGTGACAATGGTTCCCAGCCCCTGCAATGTGAAGGCGCGGTCTACAGCGAGACGAAACATGCCCCCTGCTGACCGATAGTCAAATTCAGAGGCCTTGATTCTGAGGTGTTCAAGCAGTTCAGCGATTCCCTCGCCACTGACCGACGATACAGGGAACAGGGGCCAGTGCTCGGCTGGCTGGCCTGCCACCATAGATGCAATCGCTGCGATCGTCCGGTCGCCAATTGCGGCATCGACACGATCAATCTTCGTGACGACGACTGCACCCTGCTGAACCCCAAGAAGCCTCAGGATATCAAGGTGTTCTCTGGTCTGTGGCATCGGCCCATCATCTGCCGCAATCACGAGCAAGGCGTAGTCGATACCGGTAGCACCAGACAGCATGGAATGTACAAATTTCTCATGTCCCGGAACATCGATAAATCCGAGTCTCTTCGCTTCACGATTCTGCAGACCGTCAATACTGAGATAGGCATATCCCAGCTCAATTGAGATTCCCCGCCGTTTCTCCTCCGGAAGTCGATCGGTGTCACGCCCCGTAAGCCTTCGGATCAACGAGGTCTTGCCATGGTCGATATGGCCAGCGGTTCCAATGATCATGATGCAGCCGATAACAAAATAGATTCATCTCTTGCCGACAGGCAACGACAATCAAAGACAATTGCATCGTCGCGAATGCGCCCAATGACTGGGGTCTTTAACTTTCTGAATTCTGCAAGGGTCTCACTGAGTAATCGGCCGGTTCGCTTACCCGAATCGATCGGTGTGAGCCGAACCGCAGCAGAAGGTAATCGCTCCTCGGGCAATGCCCCACTGCCAATCTGACTTGCGCAATCCACAATATCAGCCCGAAATCTGGGCCCTGCAACCTG
>JACCEA010349432.1_pt1 | contig 48950 bp, 54 predicted proteins | sample 7449851 | NCBI WGS metagenome assembly JACCEA01 (sample SAMN15323453, study PRJNA562643) | freshwater metagenome | isolation source: river surface water | place: USA:Blue River Watershed | collected 2017-08-18 | reverse complement strand
CTTGATGAAGAAGAATTAGAGATTTTGGAAAAAATTTCTATTTCTGATAATGAAAATAAAGGAAGAATATTACAATGAAACCACAATCACCCGCAGAAGGTATTTTAAAAACCAATGATTATGGAAATTCAAAATGGTACAAAGTAGTCTGCGGGTGTGGTCAAGCAGATCATGAGATAGATTTTGAAGTTGAAGCAGATGATATGGCAGTCAATGTCAATACTTATATAACTGCTAAAACTGATTATTGGACAGAATCAATTAAGAAACGATATGATATCGACAATCCCTACCTACAAGAATTAGATTGGGCATTGAAGGATATCTGGAATGGGTTCGTTACGAGATTAAAACTTACTTGGACTATTTGGTCTAAGGGATATGTACGAGTAGAAAGTACAGTTGTTATGAGTAAACAGCAGGCTTTGAACTATTCAGAAACATTGAAATCTGCTATTAAAGATGTAGAACAATTTGAAAAAGAACGCAGTAATAAAATGAATAATGTAGATTCTATCGCTGTAAAACTTGCACAGGAAGGAGATTGTGTTTGATGGCTACTCTAGAAGAACATGAAACTTTAATCAAAGAAATTAAAGGTATATGTCGTGTAGTAATCAACGAATGTCATGGAGGATTTAGTCTTAGTAATGAAGCAATACTAAGATATCTAAATCTTTGTGGTGTTCAAGTTTGGCCAGAAATAAATCACTCCTTCCTAAAAACTGTTAGATATTGGTTAGTGCCTCCTGAAGAAAGAGTAAATGATATACCTCCAGAAGAGTGGAGTAAAATGACTGTCGCTCAACGCAGTTCCCATAATCAGAAATACAGTCAACAGGTATTTTGTGATAGAGAAATTCCTAGAGATGATCCATTTCTAATACAGACAGTTTTTGAATTAGGTGACAGAGCCAGCGGAGATCATGCAGAACTAAAAATTGTCGAAATACCAGAAGATGTTGATTGGATTATCGAAGAATATGATGGTAAAGAATGGGTAGCTGAAAAACATAGAACTTGGAGTTAACATGGCAACATTGAAAGAACAAGAACAGTTGATAGAAGTGCTCAAATTTACTCCTCGCACTTACAAGGTGAGACTTTGGGGATACGGCGGGGAATATGTAATGGGCACTGTAGATCGAGCAGTATATGACTACTTTAGACAGCGAAGACTCGATGTTCAAGAATATGCCTGGGACAGTTGTTATGCTGATGAAAATAATGTACCAGAAGAACTACGTCCATTTGAATCTGGTTGTTGGCATGACTGTGACAACATGGGACATAGTTGGGGAGTAGATCGAAACTCCGGGACCATTCAAATTGATGACGAGAATGGTAACACTGTATACGAAAAGTCTCTAGAAGAGATTGTAGGTTGGGATGAAGAAAATCCTGAGCCAGAATGGTGTAGCGGTGATGAAGTATGGATTGATAGTCAATCAGCTGGGACTGTGGTATTCATTGGCACCAGCAGTGAAAAAGGTACGTTTTTTGAAGCAGATCTCGATTTAAAAACACCATTTGATCCTAGCAAACTCTGCCTACATTATGATGAAATTGACGGTAATGAAGTCATTACATCAGTTAGTTACGATGGTGAAGAACTGATGAACGACGGTGGTGATACTAACGGCAAGAGCTCAGAGTTTGGTTTCTACATTGCAGGTTCACAAAAAGACGGTAAGTGGGAAAAATATAGGAATATGGACGATATTGAATATGAATTGTCTGAATGGTTTCCTGCCAAAACTAATCCAGACAAACTGGGGAAATATAATGTCAAGACTAAAGACGGATACAATTATCAGGCAGTATGGAACGGTGAATTTTGGCACAATGATTGGAATGAAGAAAAAATCAAAATAAAAGAATGGCAAGGAATTGCTTACGATCCCGATACTCATATCTTTAAAAATGAAAGCATCGAAAAGTCCTGATCGTCATAGTTTTCAAAAAAATGGCTATGTAGAACGCTGTAAAGAAAAAGGCGAGGATCCGAATCCTAATTATTTGGACATGTTTGAACGCATACTTGAAGATCATGACAATAAGTTCAATGATCCAAAAAGCTGTGAAAATAACATGGAGTATGATCTTTTGACTACAGATTGGATTTTGGAAAAAGTTCGCAATAGCGAAGCATATGCTCAAAATTTATATGCAGCCATGTGTAACAATGATTTTCAAAAATTAGAATTACTCCCAATATTGAAAGAAGAAACTTGGAGCGCCAGTTGGAGATATGCTGGCGGTATTATAGCAGATATGCGACAAGAAGGTGATTACATTGATTGGTACTGTTCTGGCTCCGGAGGACTTAATCGGGAATATGACGGGGAAGAAACTAACGAGGAATGGCAAGCTAGAACTGGCTTCGTTCCAGAAGGATATATCACTGAAACTATCGAAAAAGACCTACAAACATTAGGTTGGGTGGTAGTTCCTGGTGGAGATTGGGAAAAGTTTCGGTAAAATCACTTCTTGACTTAGCCGTAATCTGACTGTATAATATACATATATTGTTAATAAAAGGAGCTGTCAATGCCGCGTGTCGCAACTAAAACTGTTAAGAAAACTCGTGTTACCAAATCTATGGTAGCAGAACATCGTGCTTCTTCGAAGCGTGACAACAGCCCACGCTGGGATGACTGTGATAAAATGACCGCTGACGAATTTAATATTCATTGGCGTCGTGCTATGGAATATTATCGTTTAGAATTTAGCAGTAAAGATCTCAAGCCTAAGGTCATTGATTGGATGAGTAAAGTAGGCTATGACAAAGACGATATCAAAGCATTCAAAAAGACCAAAGATCATCGTTGTAACAGCACAATGGGTGGCCTAGCAGCCTGCTTGCTACGTGGCATGCCAGAAGTTCGAAAAGATTTTAATGAAGGACGCAACAGTGCGGAATGGTTACGAAACGCTATCCAAAAAGCGATTAGTGAAGGCGGACTTGACATTGACGAAGAGCTTGTAGAAACTGAAAAGCAAAAAGTCAAAGTCGAAGTTTATGTGCCCAGCATACAAGATCGTCTGCGTGAAGCCGCAGGTAACATGACAGAAGAACTAGATGTTGCTATTGACGACTGGATTAAGAACCCTGATGACTTTGACCCTAAAGCATTCAAGGTAGCAAGTCTGCTAAGAGGCAAAGGAGTAAAACCTGCACATGCTCGAATGATCAAAGGTTTTTACACTTTCGGTCAAAATGAACTTGTAGAACTTGCCAGCGGCCAAGCTGATGATCAGCTACGTGAGGCCTACAGTCATGTGGCACGTAAAAACATTCGAAAGCTGATGGAGTTTTATCAAGCTATCATGGATGCCTGTGACCAAATTGGTGCTGAAGCTAAGTTGAACAAGAAGCCACGTGCCAAAAAAGTCAAGCCTGCTGAACAGGTAGTTGCCAAACTTAAATTCTGTAAAACAGATGATAGTCTCGGTATTGTTTCAGTGCCGCCTGCACAGATAATTGGTGCCCAAGCTATGTATGTTTACAACACAAAAACTCGTAAGTTCGGTCAATATATTGCATTGAACAGCGAAGGTTTTGGTGTCAAAGGCACAACTGTTACAAACTTCACTGACAAGAGTGTTCAGAAGACTCTCCGTAAGCCTGCAGAACAAGTTAAGGCTTTCAAAGATATGAACACACAAAAACGTTGTCAAACTTGGTTTGAGAAAGAAGTCAAGACCACAGAAATCAAACTCAACGGACGCTTCAATGAAGATGTTGTAATTTTGAAAGTATTCAAATGAGTAAGAGTAAACACAAACCCTATCAATGGATTGACGGAGAAACTGCTGATAGGATCACAGCACTCAATTTAAAAGACTATCGTTCTTATCTTAAAAAAGAATTGAAAGAATATAAAAAGGGTGGATGGCTACATCCAGATGATGTAGCTGGCAACATACGTAGGATTGAAGCACTGGATTTGATCATTAAAGATTTTGTTGAGGTTCCAGATGACTCTACCAGATGAAAGATATCGTGCTGTAAAAATGGCAGAACAATTACTGAAGGATCTTTGTGATCCTTCAGTAACTCCCAGGGTGCCTAAAATTATTCGTCAACGTGCTAGTGGATGTTTGAGACATTATCCTGGATCTTGGGATATGCAAAGGGCCGCCGCTGGTGCTCCAGATGTATTCCAAGAACGTATGGAAGATTTACATAAATTTTTATTAAAGGGTAAGGAAATAAAAAATGGAAAAAATTAAAGGATGGCTTTGGTCTAATAGATCAAAAATTGGTTATACTATTGGTGCATTGAATTTACTGTCAGGAATCAGCTATGCTGTAAATGGTGATTATGGTCTAGCAGTTCTTTGGTTAGTTATTGGCAGTTTCATTATATATGATGTAAAAACTTACAAATAAACATATAATTGAAATCTAAAATTAAAAAAGTCGAAGAAGATGTGCCCATGACCACTTACGTTTGTGTGGGTTGTGGACGCAAACACTTTGATATGAACTTGTATTTTTACGATAAACCCAGTACTAAATGTATTTGGTGCGCTAAATTTCCTAAACAGAAAGAACGCAGATGAACGAACTAATACAAACTCTTGCTGAACAAGCTAAAAACAATGTTCCTGCAGGTTTAGATACTACAAAGTGGATCGAGACATATAACGAAAAATTTGCCGAGTTGATTGTGAAAGAATGTTACGAACATTGCAAAGGTGAGATGCTCGACAAAGAAGTTGCTGATACATATGAACTGACATATAATGATGGTGTGATGGACTGTGCTATTGGTTTACTACAACATTTCGGAGTTGGAGAATGAACAAAAGAATCAAAGAGTTTGAAAAGCAATGCTGGAGCCATTATATTGATGGTGTTTTGATAGACGGACATCTACATTTCGACGTGGACAAGTTTGCCAAACTAATTATCGACGAGTGTGTGAATTGTTGTGGTTCACAGGCAGATATGCGCAATATTCGAAAACGATTTGGTCTACCTGTAGAAAGCAATGTAAAATATCCTAGTCCGGAAGCTCAAGGACATCATTCTCAGTACGGACGCAAATATAACATTCCAGAAAATTAATATGGATATATTGTATTTTTTATTATTTCCTGCTATACTAGTTTTGATTGCTATTCTAACTTATAAAGGTTCAGCAAACAATTATAAAATAGTTCGAGTCACAAATACACTGGGAGAAGAAAAATATGAAGTGTATTTTCAATACGAACGTATTGATTGTTCTGGTTGCAATTGGCGTTTAGAAGAAACATTTGAAACTGAACTCCAAGCTGATGAATTTATTGCTAGGCAATCTAAAACGAGAGAAATAATTAAAGAAGGTAAATTAAAATGAAAATTGGTCTTAGTTATAGCCGATGTGTTCGAGACATTGTTGACGGAGTAATAGATATCAATGATGTATTGATCATCATTGCTCGTACAGATTTTGATCCACGAGATGACGATCAGTGGACGGGAATTTGGGAAGGATATCACATGCGCCAAGGCTGGAGTAATCCAGAATGGGCTAACTATCCTCCTGAAGATGAAGACAAGTTTCGAAATGTAAGTATTGAACTTTGGGAAACTGGTAAGCTACACCAACCACGTAAGTTTGGCGCACATCCTAGTCGGCGTCCAGAAATTTGGTTAGAAGCAGTTTTACCAAGCAGTGAACTAGACACCAATCCAAGTGCTAAAAAGGCCTGGGACAATTTTCAATTAGTTGCAGGTCTAACCAACGTTAACCTAGATAAGGAGTATAAATGAGCTTGGTTCCAATCGTAGTAGAAAAAAATAGTCAAGGTGAACGTGCCTATGATATCTATAGTCGTCTTTTAAAGGATCGTGTTATCTTTTTAAATGGCGAAGTAGAAGAAAATATGGCCAACGTAATCGTTGCACAGTTGTTGTTTTTGGAAAGTGAAAACAGCGATCAAGATATTCATATGTATATCAATAGTCCAGGCGGTCTCGTAACGGCTGGATTGGCCATTTATGATACCATGCAGTTTATCAAACCAGATGTAGCAACATACGTCATGGGTCAGGCATGCTCCATGGGCAGTTTTCTAGCACAAGCAGGTGCTGTTGGTAAAAGATATGTGCTTCCAGAAAGCCGTACTATGATTCATCGTGTGAGTTCAGGCACTCCCGCAACACGTGGATCTGTACATGTTCAAGAGCTTCAATTTGAAGATGCTAAAAGAACATTTGAAGAAAGTCAACGTATCAATAAACGTCTAACTGAATTATATGTCAAGCATAATACCAAAGGCAAAACATATGATGAAATGTTTGAAACAATGAAGTTTGACACTTTCCTCAGTGCTGAAGAAGCAGTTCAATGGGGATTAGCTGATAGGGTTATTGATAAACGACCCTGATGTGCCAATAAATACAGGCGTATATCGTGAGAAATTATGCCTGCATTTAACAGCACAGACTTATTAAAAAATATAAGATTCGATCAACTTAAAATAGAAAAAGGTGAAATCTCCGGAGATCTAATTTCCGGAGGCATCATCTCTAATTTTTCCAGCACTGGAATCAGAGATCGATCAACTACTACCACTCTGAAAATATCAGATGGTACGATAACTGTTGACAACATAAAAACCAAAAATATACAAGGCGATATTCAATTAAATGGCTCGTTAACTGTAACAGGTGATTTGACTGCGGATAAACTGTATGTCACAGAAGTCATATCAAATTCCACATACGACAAAACTTTTCTAGAATTCCATCCGACGAAAGATACCAACAGTACTAATGGTAGTGGATTGTTGTGGAAGGGCGATGACCACACAAAGCTTTTTGTATTACGCAGTAACCCAAATAGATTCTTTTCATCCGAGTCCTTTGATCTAGCCAAAGACCGTGCTTACCATATCGATGGTTTAGAAGTTTTAACTAAAAATTCTTTAGGCACAGGAATTAGAAAAAGTAGTCTGCGTGAAGTGGGAACTTTAAATTCTTTAGATGTTGTAGGCGATGTAAATTTATCAGAGTTTATATCAATTAGTAGTGACCAACAACGAATATCTATTAACTCAGAACAAAAAGTAGGAATACTAACTATCAGCGACACTTTTAGAGATGTGGTTATAAAAATAGATACAGAAGATGGTCGTGGAAAAATAGGAACATACAATAATAGAATACTAGATCTAATATCTGGCGATATCGCCATGGTCAGTATAGATCCAAAAGGAATCTTCAGTGTTGGTAGCGAATATAAATCAGACCTAACTTCTAGAGTTTGGGGCAAGTTAGGTGTCAATGTAAAAAATCCTGATGCAGATCTAGAAGTTCGAGGCAGTATGAGATTTGGTGGAAAGCTTTTCATGGTATATAATTCTCCTCCAGAAAAGGGTAATTATAAAAGAGGGGACATAGTTTGGAACGAAACTCCCTCACAAAATTCACCTATAGGGTGGGTCTGCACTGTTGGTGGTTCACCTGGAGTGTGGGCACAATTTGGGATAATATCATGACAGGCAAAATTAAAACATTATTTGAAAAATTTGAATTATATGGACTACAGGCAAAAACTTGGAAATTTTATGGCGTAATCACACCGGCCTTTTTTATTTTAGTTTTTATAAGCTTTCATCTTATGACAGAAAACAACATGAACATTATGATCGCTGGATGGGTGTTGTTTATTATAAGTTGTTTAGTTTGGTGGTTTTGGACTATTAGAATATTACAGTCATTGATGTCTGGAAATATCGAACTGTATAATATGATAAAATCTTTAGCTGAAGATATATATGAAGTGAAAAATGATGTTAAAGATATTTCAAAAATCAAAAAGAAAAATACTAGACAATCTAAATAAGTTATGTTAAAATAACATAATAGTGGACTTAGGCGTTCATCCCACTTTAAATATTCTGCATGCCATCAAACTTGCTACTTTTGAAAAGGAGAGAAGAGATGGCAAATTATCTATCAACAAAAACATACGGTAACGACAGAGGGCTGTCATGCTGTTTTAGACAATGGCGTAGTACACACAGTCATTGCTCATTGCTACACGGATACTCGATTGGTATCAAACTTGTGTTTGAAAGTCATACACTGGATGATCGCAATTGGGTTATGGACTTTGGAGGTCTCAAAGCGTTTAAAGAATGGTCGGAATGGATGTTTGACCATACTTTGGTAGTTGCGAAAGATGATCCCCATTTGGAAATGTTCAAAAAAATGGCGGAACTAGGACTACAAGATCAAGGTGGTGTTTGTGATCTTAGAATTGTCGAAGCTGTTGGCTGTGAAAAATTTTCAGAACTTGTGTATAAAGAAATGGATAAAATTCTTAAGAAATATCAGAGAGGCGAAACTTATACATTGCCAAATGGTAAGACTTTTGAAGCAAGATATCCAGTGGGAAAATATGTTTATCTAAGATCAGCAGAAGTATTTGAACACACAGGAAACTCAGCAGTATACGAAGGATGAATAGTTTTGAAAAAATTTGGGCTCGGGCAACTGGGCACCTAATGGGCAGTACTGATGAGGATAGGCCAGATGTGCCTATCCTCACTGTCAAAGAGGCTCGAATAGCATTGTTCCTAAAAACTTTTTGGGTAGTTATTCACGTCGTTACCTGTCTTTTCATTATTGCTAATGTGATCAGACATTGGTAAAATCAAAGCTTGACTACAAAGGACATGAGTGTTATAATAACATTATGTCCTTTTTTATTGGCTATTATGATTAAACGTATAGGTTTTGCCTGCAAATGGATCGATCATCCCGATCAAGTTGACGGGATCAGCCCCAAAGACGAGTGTAAGCAGTACAACACAGGAGGTACCACCGTCGCTTGGTTAAATAGACAGAGTAAACAAGTTTCTGAAGATAAGCTATGGGACCTTATGAAAGGAAACATCGAGTCAGTCCGAAAACTTGTGGAACGTGTTGGAGGATTAGAAAATGAACTTCGTATGGTACGCCTTAGCAGTGACATCTTGCCTGTTTATACTGAGCCTACTTGGTCTTACTTTTGGCGTGATGCTGGAGCTCGCAGGTATGCAGAGCAGGCATTTAGACAGGTCGGAGATTTGGCTAGAAAGAACAACGTTAGGTTGTCTTTTCATCCTGGTCAGTTCACCGTTCTTGCTAGCGATAATCCAGACATTGTTCGACGTAGTATAGAGGAGTTTGAATATCATGCAGATATGGTTAGATGGATGGGCTACGGCACTTCGTTCCAGGACTTTAAAATCAATGTCCACATCGCGGGTAGAGCCGGTCCCGCCGGCATCAAAGCCGCACTTGGGCGTCTCTCACCAGAGGCGCGAAACTGTATTACTATCGAAAACGACGAAATCAGCTGGGGAATCGAAGCCAGTCTCGAACTGGCAGACGATCTCGCTTTGGTGTTAGACATACACCATCATTGGGTTAAAACTGGAGAATATATTGAAGCAAATGACGACCGTATTAAAAGGATTATTGATAGCTGGCGTGGTGTGCGCCCTGTTATACATTATAGTGTTTCACGGGAAGAGCATCTTACTGACCATGCCACAGACACCGTTCCCTCCCTTAATACGCTGATGGAAAGTGGACACAAAAAAGCCAAACTTCGCGCACACAGTGATTTTTATTGGAATACTGCTGTTAACGATTGGGCTTTGACACATTGGCAATGGGCGGATATCATGTGCGAAAGTAAAGCAAAAAATCTAGCATCTAAGGCTCTTTATGAGCATGCCAAAAGATAATAAACAATCAACTTAGCCAACAAAAAAGCACCCTAGGGTGCTTTTTCTACAAGGAGAACTGACCAATTACTTGGTCTTGGTTTCCCTTTTGGCCTTAACTGTGGTTTTGGGCTTGGCTGGAGCTTTTTTAGCAACAGTCTTAGTAGCCTTTTTCACTGTGGCTTTAGCTTTGGTAGCGGCAGCTTTCGTAGTTTTCTTTACAGTTTCTGCTGCCTTTTTAACTTCAGGAACAACGACTTCGACGGCCGCTTTGACATCAGCTACATCGACCTTACCGTCTTGGTTGACATCAAATTTCTTAGTTCCGCTGTTTATAAAAATAAATGCACCGATAACTACCAGTACAACAACTATTAATAGAATTTCCATGGTTATATAACCTCCTTGTGATATTAGTTATGCCTGGGACGGTGTCGATAAATAGAAATATGAAAGATCCCATATCAACATTTAAAAACATCATTGCAGAAGCTGAATCTAAAAGAGAACACTTAGATCAGAAAAAACTATCCATTTCATTGACAGATCTAGCTCCAATTATGAGCGAAGAAACTATGAAATATCATTATGGAAAATTAGCTAAAGGCTATGTTGAAAGATACAACAACAAAGAAGGCGACGACGATTTCAATTATGGCGGTGCAGTTCTGCATAATATCTTTTTCCCTCAATTAACTGTATCCAAAAACAACAATGCTCCTAAAGATAGGAGCAAAGAAATCATAGATAAAAAATGGGGAAGTTTTGAAAATTTTAAGGAAGAGTTTCTTAAAATTGCCATGGGTATACAGGGCAGTGGATGGATCTACATGGATTCAAAAGGTAACATTAAAACCATTGAAAATCATTCTTATAAAAAATCTATGGATATTATTTTATTGATAGATTGGTGGGAGCATGCCTGGGCACTGGATTATCAGCATGACAAATCCAAATACTTAAAAAATATTTGGAAACTAATTGATTGGAAATTGATCAACGAAAGATTAAGTTGACATTGTAGTCTTAGATGTTATAATAAGATGTATTACTATTAAGTAAAATAATTATAAGGGTTCAATAGTAAGATGCTATCAATATCAAATTTGTCAGTTCAGATCGATGACTTTTTACTAATAGAAGATATCAATTTAGAAGTTGGCGTAGGCGAAATTCACGCTATAGTTGGTGATTACGATTCAGGAAAAAGCACATTAGGACATGTTCTTTTTAAGCGACCTGATTTAGAAATTGTCAGTGGTAGAATTAATTTCAAAAGAAAATCTTTAAAAAATCTACAACCCGAAGATTGCAGTCGTTTGGGAATGTTTTTAAGTTTCCAAGATCCACCGGTTATCAATGGATTGACTAACGTTTCCTTTATTGATGCGATGTTTAAAGAAAGAAATTTAGACACCAGCTTAATTGAAGAAAATTACAAAGAATTTGCAAAGACTTTTGATCTTGGAAAAGAATGGCTTAAAAAAGAGCTGAATTCATCAACTAGTATAGTAGAAAGAAAAAAGAATGAAATAGCTCAGATGTTATTTTTAAATCCTTCTCTTGTTGTTTTAGATACTTTAGAAGAAGATCTCGATCAAAATACCATAGATGAATTATCTGAAACAATTAAAGAATTTTTATCTAGAAAAGGCAAAGCAGCCATTATAATTTCTAGAGATATGGATCTGCTAGAAAGAATCACACCCACTCATGTTCATTTAATGAAACAGGGAAAAATTGTAAAATCTGGTGACAAAAAGATTGTTAAAAGGATTATGAAGAATGGCTATTGAAAGTTTTTTAAAAGTGGATAGCAAAGATCCTGATTGGGTTCATAGTCCCGATCAATATTTTGGAAAACAATTTAAAATCATTGACGCAAATTGTTTATCGATCAATGAAGGCACAGATGACTCTATGGTATTAAGATTAAATCCTACGGAGTCAGAACTGCTGTGTAAAAATCTCCAAATAGTAGGCAAGCAAGATAGTAACTTATCTTTATACATCATTTGTGATGGAGAAGAATCTACACAACAGGTATTTTTGTATAATGTTACTGCTGAGCCAGGCTCCATGCTGAACATTGGTATATTTGCTAAAAATGGACTTTTAAACAAACATATCATTGAATGTGATCTGTATGAAAATTCTTCTGTGAACATCATAGGAATAATTGAAAATAGTGAAGGCGGAAGTTCAGAATTAATTACAAAAATAACACAACTGGGAAATTACAGTGAAAGCAATCAGATAGTTAATTGTGTATCTGGAAAAGACAGCAGAACTGTTTTTCAAGGTTCAGTTAGAATACCAGAAGAAGTTGAATATGGGCACTGCTATATTTCAAATACTAATTTAATAACTGATGAAAATGGTCAGTGTTTTGGAATTCCGCAAGCATATGTACAATCTAAAAAAACAGAAGTAGGTCAATCCAGTGAGACAAAAGAATTTGATTTAAATCAACTATGGTATCTTCAAAGTCGAGGAATTTCTTTAGAAGAAGCTAAAAAGATATTACTACAATCACATCAAGATTCAATTTTAAATATCATAAAAGATGACGAAATTAAAGATGAACTCAAAGAATTTTTTAGAGATCAATGATTATTTTGAAAATTCTAACGTTACATATTTTGATTCAGCTGAAAAAAATCTAATACCAACACATATAAAAAGTCAATATCTTTCACCTGATAAGGATATTAGTTGGGCAAGATCTATAATTAAAGATTTCATATCAGCAGAAAAAGCAAAAGAAATAGTTTTTACACATTGCAATAGTCACAGTTTTTCACTGATAGCTTCTGGTTTAAAAAAATTCTGGAGGCCTAACGATACAATTATAATTCCAGAAACTGAGTACTTCACAAATTATGAAGTTTGGAAAAAACTATCTGAAGAAACTGATTGCTTCTTTGAAACCATAAATGTCATCAGAGATGGAAGATTAGATCTTGGTCATTTGGAAGAAATATTAGAAAACAGTACAGGCAAAATACTTTTTAGTATGAGTCACGTTTCTAATAGCACTGGGCACGTACAACCAGTTAGAGACTTATTTTCTTTAATAAAACAATACGATGGTCTCACTGTTTTAGATGCAACTTTCAGTATTAATCATGAACAAATAAATGTCTGCGAAGACCTCATAGATTTTCTCGTTTTTAATAGTTCTAACTGTTATAACTATCCAGGAATCAGTGTTCTTTACGCTAAACAAAAACTTTTAGAAAAAATAGATCCATTATTTGTAGAAACAATTGACAAACTATCATACCCAGAAAAATTAGAAACAAAGCAATTAAATCTAAATGGTATTGTGTCTCTTGCAAAATCTTTAGACTGGATACAGGGTTTGGGGTTAGATAACGTCAAATCCAAATATCTTTTAACTAACGCCAGCATACAAATGATCTTTCAAGAATTAGATTTTATAGAAGTTTTTCATCCTAATTTTTACAAAGGCGGAATAATAACATTCAATATCAAGGGAAAAAATTGCTTAGACGTGCAGGATTTTCTAAGATCAGAAAATATTGAAGTTTCTGCAGGACTGTTTGACAGCAAGGTTTTACTAGAAGAAAAATACATAAATGGTCTGTTAAGAGTAAGTTGGGCATTAAATAATACCAAAGATGATGTTCTTATCTTGAAAGATTCTCTAAAAAAGCTCGATAAATAATTGTGAGGAGAAATCATGGCATACAGCGAAAAAGTTATTGATCATTACGAAAATCCCAGAAATGTGGGAAGCTTTGATAAGAATGACATCTCTGTAGGCACAGGAATGGTAGGTGCTCCTGCCTGCGGTGATGTGATGAAACTACAGATCAAAGTCAATGAAGAAGGGATTATCACAGATGCGAAGTTTAAAACTTATGGCTGTGGTTCGGCGATCGCGTCGAGTTCACTGGCAACAGAATGGCTCAAAGGTCGCAGTCTCAATGAAGCAGGACAAATTAAAAACAGCGACATCGCAGAAGAACTGGCTCTTCCGCCCGTTAAGATTCATTGCTCAATTCTTGCAGAAGACGCTATCAAGGCAGCGATAGCAGACTATAAAACCAAACATGATATCGTTAACTGATCTAGCGGCTAATAAAATAAAAAGACAACTAGAAAATCGTGGAAAAGGCTTGGGTATCCGTATAGGTATAAAAACTACTGGATGCAGTGGTTACGCCTATTCTTTAGAATATGTGGACACTCCTTCAACAGATGATATGAGCTTTGTCAGTCATGGAATACATATTTTTGTAGATCCAAAGAGTCTTGTTTTTGTAGACGGGCTAGTGATGGATTGGAAACGTAATGGTCTAAATGAAGGTTTTGACTTTGTTAATCCCAACGAGCGAGATCGTTGTGGATGCGGAGAAAGTTTTAGAGTTTAATACTTACCCACCGGCCAGTCTAAACTAGCTGGCATATCCCAAATTTTCCTCTTCTCAACGCCCTTTCTTTGGGCGAATCTTTTTTGATCGCAGTTCTCACAGATGTGAAAATAGTTATTGCTAACTCTTTTTGGCGACATTTTAGATTTTTCTCTAGAAAATTCAAGATCACAACTGTCGCATCTAAAAACTAAGACAGTTTTTTCTCTTTTATATCTATGAACTCTGCCATTTTTACTGGTTCTTTCATGATAAGAAATTTCTTTAAAATTCTTTAGATACATGCAGTTATTTACATTAAGGTTATAAAAATTCAAGGTAAATACATTTAGAAAAAATCATTTCCACTTATTCGGAGTTCAAGATGGCAAGAAAAGATATTAACATTGGTCTTACTGGCAACGATGGTACAGGCGATAGTATTCGTGATGCTTTTGCAAAAGTAAACGATAACTTCAGAGAAATTTACGCTAGTCAGGGCTTAGAAGAAGGGTTAAGTTTTGAAAATCTCGTAGATGTAGTTAAACCTTTAAGACCTAACGGGGTATTATCACTTAATCCTCTAGGAACTAACGTAATCAGTAAAGAATTAGTTGGTGGCGACAATATTTCCGTAGACACAGCTACTAATTCTTCTAAAATCATATTAAGCTTAGTAGGAATAAGTGTTAGTCAAGATCCAACACCAACATTGTCTAATAACTTAAATGCCAGTGGTTTTAGATTATCCACAGTGGGTGATCCATTTGAAGATCAAGATGCTGCCACTAGAAAATGGGTATATCAAAACTTCTTAAACAGAGACAATGAAGATCTATTAGGTACTGTAAACAATCCTACAGGAAGCACCATGAGGAAAAATTTCAGGATAGTTCCTAGTCCTGATAATGGTAATCCTAACGCAGGTGAACAATTTATTAGCTTAAAGGCCGCGGACGGGGTCACTAACAAACAGAATGTTTTCCTAAAATTTCAAGGAGTAGATCCCGCTCATGCTGTTAGAAAAGAATATGCTGATAGTAAATTAAGTCTAGAAGGAACTAATGCTAAAGATCCTGCCACTGGATTGACCAACAGAGGTTTTGGTGTCATGACTGGACCTTTGATCTTAAATGATCACCCAGAACCCTACGATGGAATATTACGTGCCCCTGATAGTTCAGGAACACTTTTTGTACAGAATGATTACAGGGCTGCTACCAAGGGATACGTAGACAGTAAGAGCTACAGCAGTCCAACCAACATTTATGTCAGTACGATTGGTAATGATGACATGTGGGATTTTGAAAATGACAGACCAAATCCTGCATATGGTTATCCTGAAGAAGAAGTTGGAAGAAGTTGGAGCAAGGCCTTTAAGTCAGTAAGACAGGCTATGCGATTCGCTAAAAAATATATTGATCGTATTACACTGCAAACAACACCTTATCAAGTAAGTCCGGCAGCAATAACTAAATTCATTCCACCTTTTACTAACCCAATCGAATATCCTAGAACGAGAGTTCTTGTTAGCGTTCAAAACCATGGATATGTCGACGGTGATTACGTCAAAGTTTCTGGAGCTATACTAGGTACTATTGACACTAGAAATTTAAATGGAATTTTTAGAGTTAATAGAGTCAACGCCAACCAATTTGAATTAAATTTAAAATCTATAGTTAATTGGGAGTTTCCTCAAGTGGCTCCTGGTGGTACCATTACCATAGAACTTGCTAATAAGAAAGATGGTCCTTACAGTTTATTGACTAGAGTAGATTTGGGGTTCAGGGGATTCTTTATTCCAAAACCAGAAATTACTGTGATGATAGAATCTGGTGTATATGAAGAACAGTTTCCGATTGTTGTACCACCTAACGTGGCAATTAAAGGCGATGAATTTAGAAGAACACTAATCAAACCAGCGCCAGGGCCTGCTCCAGTTGAAAATCAAAATTTAAAATTTGTCAGAGGTGATAGAAGTTTAGGTACTGACTTCTGGTATAATAATCACTATTATCGTCAATTATGTAGATCAGTTGGAAATGCCATTATTGGCGGTGTATCGGTTGCTAGAAATACTGTTGGAAGTTTAACTTTAGAAGTTAGAAATGCCGCATATCCTCCTAAGCCAGGTATGAGATTTATTGTAGGATCTACCGGTGGGCAACCGAACGTATACAGAGTAGGTCCTATTAGAACTATTGCATATAAAGAAGAAGATCCCGATAACAATGTTGCCCCAGGCACATATACTATGGCAATAGTCGATGATAATGGCGATCCAAAACCTTTGGCACAAACTATACCAGATGGTACTACTATAGAATTCTTGCTAGATAATGAGCACTGTGACATGTTCTTGGTCAGTGATGCGTTCCAAGGAAGAAACATTAGTTTCGTAGGAGGAAAGGGATTTGTAATGGCGTTTGATCCTAACGGTCAAATTCTAACTAGAAGTCCTTATGCACAGGTTTGTAGCACATTTGCTGGTGAAGGCGGTGGCGGTCAATTAATTGATGGTATGGCCGGTAACCAAGTTTGCTTTGTTCAAGATACTAGCTTCACAGATCCGTTTACTGGAACACAGGGTGCCAATGGTACTAAAATGACAGTAACAGGATTAGTAAGAAGACCAGAAATTCCTAACACATTCTACATCGCTAAAAAGAAATATGTTATTATCGATACCACAGAGCCAGACGCAGATGGAAAAGCAACACTAACATTGAGTTCTGATACCCCTATTGAAATTGATGACACTTTCTTACCTGCTGGATTTATTCCTAATGGCACGCAGATAATGATAGAAACTGCTGGTAACAGAAGTATGCTATCAAACGACTTTACCATGATCAATGATTTAGGTTATGGTATTCTAGTTGAAAATAACGGTGTTTGTGAAGCAGTTGCACAATTTACATACTACTGTAGAGTAGGATATTTGGCTAGAAGCGGTGGTCAAATTCGTTCTGTATCTGGTTCCAGCTGTTATGGTTTAATTGGACTTCAGTCTGAAGGCAGTGATCCAAACGAAGCTATACAAATTGGAAGAATCAAAAATCCACTAGTCAATCTAGTAACTCCTTATATTGATGATATATCAAGCGATGGAAATTTAGGAGCTGTTGCATTTATTATTGGTGGTGTAGATAGTAAACCTTTAAGAAATTCAACGTTCAAACTTAACAAATACGAAGTAGATATCAAAGATATAAGAAGAGCTAGACTTAGCGGCGGGGCTCCAACTTCCGGACCTCTGACTGTTTCTACATATTATCGACATCCATTTAAAGATGGTGACAGTGTACAGATGGTGACTATTAGAGGCCTTCAAAGACCTCCTGTGACTCCAGGTGGTCAACCTTTAGACAGTGATGTCAACGGTAAAGTTTACACAGTAACCATATTAGATGAATATAGATTTACATTAGATGATTCAGAAAGCCTTGATTACATCAATGATTTGGGAGAGTACGATTATCCTAATGCCCCTAAAGCAGTTTCTAATCTAGTAGAAAACGCCCAAGAAGTTATCTATACAGTAAAGGGCGACCCAAGTGCTCAAAATATTCTAGGTAAAGTAAGATTTGACGGAGTATCGGGTGAAAATACCGCTAATCAAAATATATTGAAAGTATTTGCTTTGGCTCGTCCAGCAGTAGTTGGTATGAAATTTAGATTGTCTGCCACAAATCCTGCTGTCAATGAAAGCTCACAAGTTTACAAAGTGATCAATGTTGATCCAAAAATTATCACGTTCAAAGCTGCTCCTAGAGCTATAGATCCCTTGGGCGTTAACGATAATAAAATAGGCGCAACATCACTTTACATCTCTAATGTAACTGCTGGTTGGGAACCTGAAGTAGGTTGGAGTTTCCAATTAATTGATACTAATTTAGGAGTTAATCAAGATTACACTAGATATACCGTTATAGATGAACCAACTTATGATGCTGTAGAAGATAGATGGATACTGCCAATAGATATACCGTTAACAGTTAACATGGTAAATCAGATCGCTACTGCGCAAGTCTGTAGAGTAGACGGATATTGGGATTTGACTTTAGACAGAAATCTAGAAACCAGCGTACCAAATTTAACAAATCCAGTATCATTTGTTTTCTTTGATTCATACTGGAGAGTGAATATAGACCCTGCTCTAGCAAATGCGCTACCAACTGAATTAGATGAATACAACAAGCCACAGGCTAAGAGATTTAATTTATTCCAAAATAAAACGATTTCTGTTGCACAGGTATTGAACAGACCTGCGATTGTAAATTCCTCTGCATTGAGATTCTCTGCGACTAATTTTGATCCTACAATATATCGTATTTTAGGTAAGACATCTGATGGCGGTATTACTAAAGATGTATATCAATTGTCTGAGACTGCAACTCCTTTACAAGGATTTAATGTCAGTGCCACACAAAAACTTGAAGATAATAAGGCATTTATACAAAAAGAAACTATATCCTATCTTTCAACAATATATCCAAACTTCTTATATGATCAAGATATATGTTCCAGAGATGTAGGATACATTTTAGATGCTGTAATTTACGACTTGACTTACGGTGGTAACGTTCGTAGCCGTGCGGCAGGCATAGCATACTTCCAACAGGGAAATCCCAGCGCCGCATTGGTATTGTCTCAACAATTAGAAGAAACTGTTGATGCTATTGATTTTGCTACTACGGCTGCACAAACAGCAATTAATCAGTATACTGGTTCTACTGGAACGCAAGTAGCGTTGCCTTATAGAGGAAGTAATCTAAACGGTGTTAATCAACTTACTTCCAACAAAGACTTTATTATTGAAGACACTATTGCATTCTTGAATAATACATATCCAGGATTTAGTTTTAACCAAACTACTTGTAGAAGAGATTTAGGTTTAATTATTGAAGCTGTAAAATATGATTTAGAATATGACAGCAACGTTCAAACTAGAACTGCTGCCTTAAGATATTATGAAGGCAGCGTCAGTGCTAACCTTGTTTTAGAACAACAGAAAATTGAAACTATAGCGGCAATTAATCATGCAAAAAATATTGCTAAACAAGTAGTGTTAGAACTTACTGTAACTAAACAAGTAGGAAATGCATTAAATCAAAATACTGCTGGGTCACCTGGAGTATCTGGTGTTGATGATGCTAGGATTGAAACATTAATGACTATCATCACTAATGTTTTACAAAATGGTGTATCTGCCGCACCAACAAGAAACTTGGGTATTAGAAGAAGTTATCAAGACCCATCAGCTCCTGGTTATCAACCACAGGTTATAAACAATGCCTTAGTTGCAGGTGCTGGAGTTGGAACTAGAATTAAAGAATTAATGGATCAGATCATTAGAATTATTAGATTTGGTCCTGCTAATCCATCCGGTGCAGTACAATCAGTGACTGTTTCAAATGGAGGTACTGGTTATAGTAATGAAAATCCACCTGAGATAGTATTCAGTGCTCCGCAATTTGGTACTAACAGAGCCACAGGAACTGTAATTGTCGTTGATGGTTCAATCGATCAAGTCGTGATAACCAATGGTGGTTCTGGATATGTGGCTGTGCCAAGCATAACCATACAGGGCGGAAATGCTAGTGCTACTTTAGTTCCTTCTCTCAATGTGTTCCTACATATCACTGTTGAACCACAGATATTAGAAACTTTACAATCTCTGAGATTCTCAGCAGATGCTACCAGTTTACAGTATGGTGGTATAGTGGGTCGTGTTTCTGGTCCTGGTATTCCTTTTATCGGAGACGACAACGGTACTACTGAAGACACATTTATTAGAACAGTTACTCAGTTATTTGACGAGTTTGGAAACTCTACAGGTTACGATGTAAAAATCAGTGCCATCATAACAGAAACTATTCCGGCTGGAACAGAAATCAGCATTATTGGTCCGGGAAGTGACTTCTTGTTTGATATGAACACTGCTTTAGATCCTAGACACGTAGCTGGAGAAATCATTGGTATTACCACTACATTCTCCACAGTACGTGCTACAGGACACGATTTCTTACAAGTGGGCTCTGGAGGTTTTGATGATTCCAATTATCCAAATAACGTTTATGGTCAGCCGAACAATACCCCAACTTCCAGTGCTATTGTAAGAGAAGTTGGAACTGGTCGTGTGTTCCACGTTTCGACAGATCAAGACGGTAACTTTAGAGTTGGAAGTTTCTTCAACGTTAATCAAGGTGACGGATCTGTTAACATCGCTGCTAAAATTGGTCTAAGTGCTGTTAGCTCTTTGAGCTTCTTAGTTGGTGAAACAGTTAATCAATTCTCAGCAGACTCTAAGATGGATGACGACTCAGATGCGATTGTTCCCACACAAAAGGCTATTAAAACATATATCGATAATATTATCGAAGGAAGATTTACTATCGACAATACTGAAACTCCTCAGAGAGGTCTATTGAAATTAGACGGAACCAGTGTTATGGATGGAAACTTGAATTTGGGCTTTTATCCAATAGAAAATATTCTAAACAGTGTTGAAACTAGCGGATTTGGTGGAGTCAATAGAAAATATGTAGACAATGTTTTTGCTGGTGGTACTATAAATTATGACGGTTCATATGAAATAGAAACTACAGGCAAAAGAACTGATGTATTAGCATTCACAATGATTAGCGATGTTACTACTGACGGAGGTGTATTTAGAAACAGAGGCGGTATCAATCTTAATCAAAATAAATTGACCAACGTCAAAGGACCAACACTGCCAAGTGATGCAGCCACAAAGTCATATGTTGACGAATCTATTGCCACTGGCGGAGTTAGAACTGGATGGAGCGGTTTTACATTAAACAACACTACTATCAGAAACAGAGTCAGTGCTGTTAATATGGTATCCAATGGTGGTGGGTATGTTACAGAACCTGGAGTTGTTATCGTATCAACTAGTGGTACAGGAGCTGTAGCTAGAGCAGTTTTACAAGCAGGTACTGGACCAAGGGGTGTTGCGTCTATTGTTTTAGACTCTAATGGAACCGGTTATACCAGTGTGCCAACTGTTATCATTGGAGGAAGTGTTAAAGAAGTAATTGTTGTTTTTGGTGGTCAAGGTTACGCTGGAACTCCTATTTTAACTTTCTCTGATCCGCAACTCACTGGCGGTGTTAGAGCTACTGGCTTTGCTATCATGGAAGGTGTCGGAGTCAATCAAAGAATTGAAAGTGTTGTTATTACCAATGCAGGATTGGGTTACACTGCACCTCCAACAATAACACAGACCTATGTTGGTGGTACTCCTAACGTTCCAGCTAACGTGTCATGCGTTTTAAAAGAAGGTTCAGGAGCGACTGCAACAGCAGTAATTTCTGCTATACAAAGAAACATAGATTTAAATGGAAATAAAGTAACTGGATCTGCAGACCCAACACAGCCTACAGATTTGGTCACTTGGAAATACTTAGATGAACAGAAATATATTGGACTACTAAACGACGTAGAAATTACTGGAACTCCACAGACTGGAGACTTTTTAGTATTCACTGGTGAAACACCTCCAGGAAGTTTAGGATCTATGGTAAATGTGTCACTGAGTTCTAATAGTGATATTGCAAGCTCTAGATCAGGTAATGTTCTAACACTGAGTTATCAGCCAGGAAGCATTACAAATGAAGATATCTCACCTGGTGCAGGTATCGCACAAACCAAATTAAGTTTGAATAGAGCAAACATTGTTGGAATTTCTACGACCCCTGCTGCCAGTGATTTTGGTGTTAGCTGTTTCTTAGATACACAATTTGTATCTACTAACGGATTCATGCAACTAAGAGCTGCCACAAGTAGAAATGATGGAGTATCACTAGATAGAATACAACACATTACCAATTATAGATTGTTAGGAAGATATGCATCAGCTGAATCAACTTCATCAAATGGAGGTGTTCAAGAATTAACTGCGGCCAATGTTCGTGAGCTATTAGGACTTTCAGCAAGCACTGTATCTTCATTAATCAGTGATGACACTTTAGGCGGATTATTGCCTGATGGCACTCCAAGTGGATTGGTTCCTAGAAGTAACGGTCAAGCATCGCTAGGTGCTTTACTAAAACGTGGCGGAGTCATGCAAGGCAGAATATCTTTCAGTTCTGGTTTGCCAGCAGGCGATGCTAACATCACACCTATCATTGCAGTTGATGTTAACAACAAATTTGATATAGGTACTGACGAATCTAGATTTAGACACATTTACAGTCAAAGTTATACTGGAGCCAATTATGTAGGATCAGTATTTGGATCAGTGTCTGCGCCAACTACTGCCGGCGGCGGGGCTGCATTTAACGGCACTGCGACATATGCTAACAGTTTAGGCACAGGCGGACTTGCAGTTTCTCTCAGTGCAGGTACAGATATAGATATGAGAGCAGGTGTTACACAAACATCATTTAGTGGAACACAAAACGTTACCATAGCAGTTATCACTAGTACACAAGCAAATAACAGTAATATTGCCAAAAGAGAAAGTGGAACACTGAGAGCAAACACTTTTGAAGGCGCTTTGAGTGGCAATGCTACTTCTGCTAGTAATGTAAGAATTGGAACTACTGACTACCCAGGAAGTACTGGTGCAACTGCTAATACTGTTGCTGTTCGTGATTCAAGTGCTGATATATACGCCAGTACATTTAGAGGAACTGCTACTCGAGCACAGTACGCTGACTTAGCAGAAAATTATTTGGCAGATGCTAGATACGAGCCAGGAACAGTAGTAGAATTCGGTGGTGAATATGAAGTAACGGTGGCCACTGATGAAACTAGAAGAGTAGCTGGAGTGGTTTCTACTAATCCTGCATACTTAATGAATGATGCACTACAAGGAGAAAATGTAGTTGCTATAGCACTACAAGGTCGTGTACCGTGTAAAGTTCGTGGCAATATAAGAAAAGGTGATTTAATGGTCAGCGGTGGCAATGGGTATGCTAGACCAACAAATGATCCAAAAATAGGCACTATCATAGGTAAAGCACTCGAGGACTTTAATGGTGTTGAAGGTGTCATAGAAATCGTCGTAGGAAGAATATAAAATGGCAAAGAAAACTATCAATACAGGAAGTAGTGCAAATGCTGGCAATGGTGATCCATTGCGTGTGGCATTTGAAAAAATCAACGATAACTTTACAGAATTGTATAATATCACAGGTACTGCCAGTCTTACAGAGCTGGCTCAAGACTATGCCGCTGGTATGGTAACCAATGGTGAACATAATGGAGTATCTGTAGAATATGACGACAGTAATAATAAACTGAATTTTACGGTAAATATAGACGGCGGTGATTCGTCTACAAGTTATTAAAAATAAGGAACGTGTAAAATGGCAACTCAAATTAAATTGCGTAGGGACACATATCAAAACTGGTTTGATAATAATCCTATACTAGCCGAAGGTGAACCTGGCTATGATTTAACAAATAAAAAATTAAAAATAGGTGACGGTGTAACGCTTTGGAGAGCTTTGCCATATTTTGATGATCAACAGACAGATTTGTCGTCCTATGCTGGAAACATCGTTCCAGACGCCGATAATACTAGAGACTTGGGTGCTCCAGACAAACAATGGCGCCATGTTTACACCTCAGGCGGTAGTATATATCTTGACAACATTAAACTTACTAACGTAGGTGGCAAGTTTGTTGCTAAAACAGTTATTAACCCAGGTGAAGAAAACGAAGCAGATGATCCAGAAGATAGTGATGCTACTAGTGAGATTAGTAGTTCCAGTGATACATTAACACACTCTGCTAGTGGCAATACAGCTACTATAGGTACTAACGCTTTCCAATTAAACATAGACAACGCCGACGGCAGTGATATACAGTACAGTTTCAATTCTCAGGGTAAGATGACTCTGACTCCAGGGGAAGAAAGTTATACTGATGCCGGTATTGAAGTTGTAGGTAATTCATATAGTATATCAGCAGTCACTAGTGTAAGTCTACAAACTGCTAATTCAGACCCTAATCCTGCCACAGCCAACAACGCAACATTTTCTATAGGTAAAAACGGTGGCTCAATTAATCTAACACGCTCGGGAGTATCAGGCTGGAATAGAAATTGGTCGTTTGACACAGACGGAAATCTAACATTACCCGTGGGCGGTGATATCTTAGACAGCACTGGTGTAAGTGTATTAGGTAGTAGTGGATCTATAACAGTTGGTAACGGAGTTGGAACAAGTGTTTCAAATGTTACTGAAATTTTAATCAACGGTACTATTACAGAAATAGAACCAGGTTTAGTTGGCATCAGTGTTAGCGGTGGCACTACCTCAGATCAAAATATTTGGATACAGACATTCGAGTCAGATAATCCTAATGATATTCCAGGAAGTGCTACTAGTGTTGAATATGACAGTGACGGCAATATTATCGCTTTATTCGTACACTATTATTCAGATAATAGCGGTAATAACTATACCTCTTTGGCCAAGTTTACCAGCACAGGCACAAAGTTATGGCAGGTTAGATATGCCGGCATTGGAGCAGTAGATGGTTGGGGTGTAGCAGTAGATTCACAAAATAGTTTTATCTATGTTAGTGCAAGACTAACTGACCCTTCGGGCTATGATAAAACAACAATAACACAGTTTAATCTGGCCAATGGCTCTATCAACTGGAGCAAAATCTACGACTTTGGTTACGCAAGTACCAGTGGTGTTATTGATGCTTACAACGGTGATGCTGTGTTTGTTGGATATGCTAATACTGCTACAGACAATCAAGTAATCGTTGTTAAAATTGCAGGTGAAGATGGGACTATATACTGGGCTAACGGACTAGACGGACAAGGATCTGATGAAGCATATGGTATGGCCATTGGACCTAGCGGTGAAGTAGCAGTCATCGGTTATATGAGTCAACTAGGTGTTGTGGATCGTGCTGCCACTCTGTACGCTGACAACAATCCCAACTGGACTGGCGGCAGTTTAGGAGCAACTTCAAATGGTGTGACCTTTAGTGTTACGGTCACTGCCGGGGTCGCTACATTCAGCAATATCAGTGATACAATTGGCAATCGATCTGTAGATGAAGTGATTGACACAATTAATGGAAGCGTATTTGGAGGAGTTGACGGCGTAGACGACATGGTTGTTAAAGTTGGCTCACTGGCTGCTAACGAGCTAGACGATCGTATGCTTGTGGCCAAATATAATAGCGATGGTACATTGGCTTGGCAAAAGGCTGTACTATTTGACACAGGATTCGACTGTCAAGGAGCAGATGCTGATATAGATAGCCTCGGTAACATCTATGTAGTTGGACAATATCAAAAGGATGACGGTCAAGGCGGCACTGACACCGCAATGAACCTAGTCAAGTTTAATTCGTCTGGTACAGCACAATGGAGTCGTCGTGTGGTAGGTGATTGTGATACATTTGCCGCCAGCGTGGTGGTAGGCCCAGACGACTACTTGTATCTATCAGGAATTGCTGGTAATATATCTACCAGCGATTTTAGTTGTGTAGTAGCCAAGTATCAACAAAACGGACAAGTCGCTTGGCAACGTTTACTAGACAATGTTACCACTTGGAGTTTTGCAGGCGGTTTCTACGTTGCCAACGGTGGCGGTAGTAGTATTGCTGTTAAAAACGGATATGTAGCAGTTAGTGGCGGATTTGGAGATCCTGGTCGACCTGTTCATGCTATGATTGCACAGTTTGATACAGCAGGCACAATGTTTACTGTTGGCAACTGGGACTTCAAACAAGCCTCATTCTCAGGACTATTAAGTAGCGATGCTAGCGATATTATTGAAACAAATGCTAATAAAGAGAATATTGATCTTTATAGCGACATCACTGTTAGTACTTTTAGTCCAGATGTTGACACTACCAACTTTCTAGTACCTACAATATATAGACAAGGTGATGCGTCAACTGGCGATATTACCTTTAGTGGTGTAGACATACAGGGTGCTACAACTAATAATATTCTTGGCAGTATTAGTCTAGTTCCTAATCCAGCGTTAAAAGATGATGGACAATATTTAGAAATTTATCCAACTACTGCAAATGATGCTCCACACATTCACCTTGCCGCAGGCACAGGCCCTACTGGCACTCCAGGAGACCTAATCTTAGGAAACGACAATTATCACGTTGATGTTAATCATACCGGAGAAGTTAAGATCCGTGCATATGATTCTGATACTTCTACTACCTATAATTGGCAGTTTGAAAACGACGGCACATTAATCCTGCCTAACACTGGGGTCATCCGTGTAGCAGAAGGTACCGGTACAAGTCAATTCAAAACAGTACTAGGTGTAACTCATTCTGACACTCGAACCACCAGTAATTGGACTTCGGCCACATATATTGCTGAAAGTGGCGGCGGCAAAATAGAAATTGTAGATCCTACTCCAAGTTTTAGACAGTATCTAGCCTTGAGGCTAGATCAGTCTGTGACAACAACTATTCAAATTAATGGAAATATTTTATTGACCTATGGTTATGTTGATACTAGTCCTTTAGATAGAGTCTACTTGTATGTCAATGAAGCACCTGCTACAGATCCAACTACTGTCACTGACATTGTGATATCCACCGTAGCTGAAAACTATGTGCGAGCTTCAGATCAAGATAACAGGCTGGATTTTATTTCTGGCAGCGGTTGGACTGTAAACATTGAAAGTAAATGGACCGGAGACATCAACATTAAAGCAGGAGATGACATTCTTTTAAAAGCGGGCGATAAGCAAAGGAATGATAGTACTGGTGGTGATATAGATATACGAGCAGGCAGTGGCGGTAATTCTGATCACGACGATGTTGGTGGCGTTGGCGGAAGCATAGATATCGAAGGTGGCTTTGGCGGCATAGCCAGTACCTACTACAACGCTAACAACGGTGGTTCGGTTAATATTCGAAGTGGCACAGGTGGTGACGCTAATACAGCGGGTAGTAAACTAGCAGGTAGTGGTGCTGACTTAAATTTATATGCCGGCCAAGGCGGGTATACTTATGGTGATCCTACTCTAGGAAATTCAGGCGGAGATGTTAATATCTATGCTGGAGATAGCACCAACGATACAGCAGGCGGAGATATTTTAATACAGGCAGGTGTTGGTGGAGCAACCACAGGTGGCGGAGCCATTACACTGAGAACCAAGACAACAGATAATGCTGATCGTACATGGGTATTTGACAATCAAGGTAAGACTACACTTCCTGGTGCTGTTATTAAAGGAACAGTGGCTAAAACTGGCGTGGCTCCGGCGAGCATTGGCTCAGGACAAATAGCTACAGTTACGCCAAGTGCTACGAATAATCCTGCTCTAACTCCAGGTATATATGCCGATATAACTCTAACAGTTGGCACTTACTTTACGGTAACTGTCACTGTGATAACAGGTGGTGATATCACAGTTGAGGTCACAGCCAGCGGCGCTGGATTCCAAATTGGCGATACTGGAATGGTACCCGGTTCTGTTATTGGCGGAACCACAGGCGTTGATGACATAGTTTTAACTGTGGCCACATTGACTAACATTGTACAGGGAACCGCTATAGACCTAACTAAATCTGTTAACAAACTCACAGACGGTGTCTACTCATTGGCTGACGGTGTTGAAGGGCAGATCGTGTATCTTGTTCCGCAAACTGGAACAGTTCCTAGTGATGTGAATGTCAATGTAGCCAACTACAGAATTGATGGTTCCGCAGGTACTGATGGATTATTATTTCCATTTAGAATATTTAATGGTGCTAATGCTACTTACTTTGACAGTGGTGCATTCTGTACATTGATATTTACAGACGGTGCTTGGCAACAGAGCGGCGGCAGCTGGGATTAATTAAAACGGTAAATAGTAAAAATAGGAAATAAACATGACGATCCAGTATGTAAATATAGGCCAAAATCCCAATGATGGAACTGGTGACGATTTAAGAACTGCTTTTTTAAAAGTTAACGATAACTTCGATTTTTTGGCTGGTATCGGCGGAGAGACTAATTTAGGTGCTAACTTAGGTGGGGCAACAGGTCAGGTTTTTGCAGGCAAGACTAATGAAACACTGAATTTTAGAACCTTAGCAGCTGGTACTGGTATTAGCATTAATCAGTCTGGAAATGTTATTACTATAGGGAATACATTTACTGCTCCATCATCTTTTAACAAAGTTTTTGTTGGTGAAACTAACAGCATTTATTACACTGCGTCTGGTCCTGAAGATTCGTTTAGAATCAAAGGTGATGGTGCAATTTCCGTAAGTCTACTTGGAAATCAAATAACTTTAACTGGTGTCTTTAATTTATCCGATGATCTTTCCCCATTGTTGTCTGGAAGTTTAGATTTAAACGGCAAAAATATAGTTGGAACAGGAAATATTAATACAGTAGGTAGTGCTACTGTAGATTCTCTTCAAGTAGGAAGAAGCAGTGGACCTGGAGATTGGCCTGGGTTAGCAACTATTAATGGAAATTTGGTTGTTAATGGCACTACTACATTAGCGTCTGGAACTGCTGTTACTTTAGGTGTTTCACAGACATTAACTGCTACAAATATTGTAGTTACCACAGGAACTATCACAGGAAACTTAACAGGTGCAACTACAGGAACACATTATGGCAATGTCAGTGTTAAAATACCTGGTGTAGACGGTGATGGATTACCTTTCCCAGATGCTGTTATAGTTAACACAGCAGGTGTTTCTGGTGGCGGGTCTGCTACTATCACAGGAAATTTATTTGGTAATGTCAGTGGAGGATTTACTGGAGACATAATCACTGGTGGTGTTGATTTGAATGAGCAATCAATATCAGGAAAAGGTTCTATCAGTGTTAATGGAGACTTTCTCCTTTCACAACATCCATTAACTGTTAATTCATTCAAATACGGATTTCCTTTAGCAAATAACGTGACACCTACAATAACTGACACTGGTTACGGTGCGTTATTTACAATGCCTCAACAAACATTGGGTATCTCAGAAGCACTCAAAGTTCGATCAGTATCTAAAAACTCAACACAAATAGTTCCTGTAGGCAGTGGTATTGGTTTTGAAAGCGTCAATATCAATGATCCAGACGATGGTACATACGATTCAACATTGCCTATTACTGTTACTTTCCAATCTAAAACAGAAGTAGACGGCGAGTTTTATATTAAATTTAACGTACCATTCAATGAAAGTGCGCCAAATATACAAACCAGATGGACTGTGGCCGGTAATAGCAATAGCAATTATAACGGAGTTCATTACGCTACAGTTTCAACTTCTGACTCTATAACTTTTAAATACGGATCTGTTGATCCTGGTATTTTTGGTTCTGGAACTACAACTATAACTCCGGAGAAACAACCAGAATATTTACTACACGGTTGGATCGGTATGCAAGTATATGCCGAAGAAGAAATTTTTGAAGATAGCCCAACTGACTACAGTGCATTCGTGGCTAGAGTTAGAGCTAATAAAAAGGGACTTTTTCCTGTACCAGGTGGCGACGATGTATCAGATGCATTTTTTGACGCTATCGTCGCACGAGGAAATGGGGTTGTTACAGTCGGCAAACTAGATTTAGAAGATGCTGTTATACAACCAACAACTGTAGCTTCTAATTTCAGTGGAATTCCAGAAGAACCTGAAAGACACGATGTCTCAACATTAAAATATGACTTAATTATAAAAAATAATGCTGAAGGCAAATACATTAATTTTTACGGAACATATGATCCAACATTAATAGTTGGGGTTGACGATTCCGAAGGTGTGGCTCTTGGAGGATATAGCTTTCCAAAAGATATAGGTACTCCAGGACAGGTATTGACTGTACGTATCCCAGATGGAATCAATCCAAATAACCTTCTAGAATGGACAACACCTTCTGGTGGCGGTGGCGGTGGCGGAGCCACAACATTCTTAAATCTATTGGACACTCCAAATTCATACACTCCTGGCAGCGTTCCTGCAGGCGGAAAATTATTAAGAGTTAAAGCAGATCTAACCGGAATAGAATTTGTAGATTCTTTTAGCGGAACATTAACTGGTACACTAATTGGCAATGCCGAAACTGCATCTAAATTTTTAAACACTGTTGAAATTAACGGAATAGCATTCGATGGTTCATCAGACATAGACTTAACTACTGCTGATGTACAAGAAGATCCTAGCGCACAATATTTTACTGAAGAAAGAGTCAGAGATGCATTGTCAGTGGTGGCTAATTCTTCCTTGACATTTGATCCGTTAACTGGAGAATTTGATTTAGCTGAATCTGTAACAAGTTCACCAGACACTTTGGTAAGGAGAGACACTGACAGCAGTGTATCTCTTGCAACTGCAAAAATAAGTTTCATAGAAAAAAATACAGGCGACGTTGCTATTACACTTAATAGTCCTGTATCTACTTCATCGAGTATTACTTCTTCGTCATCAATAACAACTACTGGATCTTTATCTGCAGGATTTATTACTTTAACTGGCACTGGTGATCAAACTCTAACTTCAACTGCTAAGTTAATTCTTAATCCTACAACATCTGTAGATCTCAGTGGAAAGAAAATCGTCAATCTATCATTAACAGCACCAACTGATGATGGCGATGCCACAAGTAAAAAATACGTAGATGAACAAAATAGCTCAACATTTACTGCTAGTTTGCAAAACGTTCCTATTTCTGGAGACACTGGTGGTGTGTTAACTGTTAGCAAAGGTACCACTGTTAATATAAACGGTAGTACCAACATTAGCACTACTACTACAGGATCTGGTATACAGGTGAATTTAAAAACCACTGTCAGCGGATTCACTGTCAGCGGCAATTTACCAGTTACTGGACAACTAACAGCAAACACTGTAAGGGGAGGAAATGTTCTATTAACTGGTAATTCTGTAACGCAGACTGTCACAGGTAATGATTTAAATCTTGTTCCTGGCCTTAGTGGTGGCGCAGTAGTTGTTTCCGGTGGTGATTTAGAGCTGTCAAATTCTAGATTAGTTATCACTGGGTCAGACATATCAGAATTTCCTGCCAACACTTTAGAAATTCAAATATCAATTACAACAAACGTTACTTTCATTAGAACACTAAATTGGGTAGACACTAACGCCAACTTGGCCTATGCTGAGTTACCAAACGGAATACAAGGACAAGTTAAAACAATTATTATGAAAGACAGGGGTACCTATGGTGATGCTTTAGATACCAGACCAAGATATCTAGTTTTAAGAGGAAATATTAATGGCAGTTCTAGAACAGTAAATATCGCCGCCAATGACCCTAATGGTTCTAGCACTTTTATATTCTTAGATAATTATTGGTGGCGAACTTCTAATGTAGCTTAATATGACGACCAAACCATCATGGATCACACCCCCTGGAAATTTAGGTTCTTTTGAACAGGGTATTCCTTTAGAAATAAATTTTTCAACAGCAAATACCAATATCATAGAACTTATTTCAGGTGAAATTCCAAATGGAGTTAGACTAGATACTGAAAATAAACTATTAGAAGGTGTTCCAATAGATATTGGAATCAATAAAATTTATGAATTTGTTTTAAGAGCCAGCAATAATACTGGGCCAAATAATTCTAAAATTGTACAAGATAGAACTTTTAGTTTAGAAATAACAAGTGATTCCACTCCAATATTATTAGATCCAGAAGGAACACTTAATATTGGCTTATTGAACGAAAGCTACATTTTAAATAATAGCACAGTAAACTACCAATTCACTGCATCTGTGAACTCAGTTCCTGCAGGACAAAAATTAAAATTCTATGTGGAAGAAGATTTTGGTAGTTTACCCCCTGGTTTAAAATTAAATGAAGATGGACTTTTGTATGGTACAATAACTGATACATTAAGCACAGATTTTAAATCAGTTCAAGGAACTTATGACAGAGACTATTACGATGTAAATCCTTATGATTACGGAGATTTTTTATCTCCCGCAAAAGCAGTTTCAAGTATTGGATTAGGAAAATTAACTAATGCCTTGATTACAGATAAAGGATTTGGATACTTAGAAGAACCAGATGTTGTGGTGGGTGGTTCAGTTAATAATGTTGTAGTAATAGATCAAGGTTCTGGTTATACTTCCACACCAACTGTAGTTTTTAGCAATAGTCCGACACCAGGCGGTGTTACTGCAAAAGGTTATGCAGTAGTTGAAAATGATATTTCATATCTTGATATTACAGTTGTAGACGGAGGAGACAGTGACTCATTTCCAGAGTATTTCATTGATGGCGGGGATTCAGATAGTATCAATTCAATAGAATTAGATGGCGAATACTCTGCTTATCAGTCGAGTGGGTATTATAAAATAACAGGAATAGTCATTACTGAACCAGGAACCGGATATACTACTCCTCCCACAATTACTTTTAAGAATCAAAGAACTGGTTCTGGGGCAACCGCAGTTTGTACATTAAAGTCAGGATCAGGTGCTTCATTAATTGCAAACATTAAAGACAGTTATGTAGAAAGTGTTTCTGTGGTAAATTCTGGAAATGGATATTCAGAACCTCCATTATTAAGTTTTACTTTGCCAACCTCTGGTTCAAAAGTAATTACCAAGGTATATAAATTTAAAGTCACAGTGACAAATGGTGTAAACAGTGACACCAAAGCATATACTATTGCTGTTAAGAGTGAAGACTCTTTAAGAGTGGACAGCACCTTCATATTATCAGATACCAGCGAACTAGATACCAGTAGAACATTTATTCAAGCTCCTATTTGGATTACTGGATCAACACTGCCCTCTATTAGGGGTGACAATAATTTTACTTTTGATTTAGAAGTATTTGATCCAACACCGAATATAGGAAAAGTATTTTTTAGTTTGATGGATACCAACTTTGATGGCACTGAATCTCAATTAGGTCCGGCCAACACTGTTATTAACCAAAATTCCTACGGGATTACCAGCATTTCAGCATCATCACCAACAGTAATCACTTTATCAATAGGTGATGTTTTTGATACTGGAGATAGAATTAAATTATCAAATATAGTTCAACCTTCAGAGCTTAACAATGGTATATATTTCTTAAAAAAGATAGACAGCTTTTCTTATGAATTATATGCTGACAGAACATTGATAAACAAAATAGTAACAGCTAATTCTCTACCTTACACAACAGGCGGTGTTGTAAGACCTAATTTTTCATACTTAAATCTAGATCCTATTGGTGGAGAAATTTATGGATTTATTCCTTATCAACCAGAAATTACTAGAACATACACATTTACCGTCAAAGCTTCTAGAATTTTAGATGAGTTAGAAGTTGCTACCACATTTAAACAATTTCAATTAACAATCAAAGGAAACATTAATAGTGATATTAATTTTATCACCGATCGTAATGTAGGTACTTTAAATCCAAACGAAACAAGTTTATTAAAAATAGAAGCAGTTAGTACGTTGTCTTCTGCTTCTCTAAATTATCAAGTTGTTCCAGGATTTGGAAGATCAAGTACTGGATTTATAGAACTAACATTAAAAGAAAAAAATGGTGAGATTTTCGTAGAAGATTATGGAATAAATCCCTATATATTTTTAGAAAAAGGACAGGTCTATAAAATTAATGTAGATTTACAAAACTTTTCTTTGAGTTTTAACACATCAGATGGGACGTATTTTAATACAGGTCTAAAACATAGTGATGGATCATCAGGTATTTCTGCTCAAGAAAAATCAAAAGGATATTATATTTTCAATGTTCCTTTTGACACTACAGAAAAAATAAATCTAAGATATAAAAATATCAACAATGACGGTCTGTATTTTAGATTATACAAATACAACGAATTTAACAGACGTTGGGTTTTGAGAGAATTAAAGCCTTATTTCTCAGAATATGATGCTCTTACAAACAATCAAGAAAAATTAAGTACTAATGAAGATATTATTGAAACTTTCTTAGATTATAGAAAAACTGAAATACAAATTAAAAAATATAATAAGCAAACTCTTATTTGGGAATTACAAAATTTTCCGACAACAAAGGCATCAAACCCTAATAATAACAGTTATTGGTTAGATTTAGAAAATAGTAACTTTGGAATTTTAGAATTTAGATACGTAGGAGTATCAGGTGTTTGGACTCCTATTGATATAAATGTTGTTTCTAGTTTCCCTAGTAATAGTATTGGAACGAACGGAAATTATCTTGTTTATAATGATCAAGGAATATTTTCAATAATACGAAAAATAAATGGAGTTTGGAAAGTATTACAAAGACCAGCTGCTGGTCAACAAAGAGGTGCATTTGATCCTAATGTATTTTTTAGAACTTACGAAGATGAAGCTCCAGTTACTAATCTAGAAGGTGATGTTTGGTTCAAATACGCTTCTATATTTGATGGGCTAGATAAAAATATTACAGTTATTTTAAAATCTCTAGACAGTTTACCAACAGATATAACATTATCATCGAATGGAGATATCATTGGAAAGATTTCCCCTTCCAGTGGAAAAATTTACAAAAGTTTTTATAAAGCAAATACTTTATATTTGGTAGGAGATGTTGTTACATTTGAAGATAATTTGTATATTTGTATAGCACAGAATAGAAGTAGTGGTAATTGGTTTCAAGATATTAATAATTGGCAATCATTCTTTTATTCTAAAAGACAATTTACCAGTTTCGACGTTGCGTCTTTTGGCATTGGAGAGTTTTCAATAGCTGGGCCTAGAGGAAATGATAGCACAACCATAGACAAATTATTAAGATTTAGAGTTAGAGTAAAAGATACACAAAATGTGTTTTTTAGAGACAAAGATTTTACCATAGAATATAACTCTACATTTAATTTTAGTTTGACTAATGTATATCTTAAACCCTTTTTACAAAAGTCTATTAGAGATAGATATTTTAATTTTATAACAGACCCTACTATTTTTAGTGATAAAGATATCTATAGAATAGAAGATGAAGAATTTGGAATACAACGTAATCCAAAAATGTTATTACTTGGTGGATTAGAAAGTACATTAGCTGAAAGATATGCCAGTGCTGTTAAGAGAAACTATTATGATAGACCTTTATACTTTGGTAATATTAAAAAAGCCGTTGCTCTAAAAAATAATAATATTGAATATGAAGTGATTTATGTTGAAATAGATGATCCGAACGAAATTAACAATATTAGCGTCAGAGACAGAATTAAATTAGACTTTGAATATGATCCGTTAACTGCTGATTACACAAAAATTAGAATGGATGGTACTGACATAGATGTTACTAAAAGTGGTTTAGATATGATTTTTCCAAGTAGTATAACTCTAATGCAGGAAGAATTAAAAAAAGTAACCTTAGAAAAATTAGACAGTGTTTTGATACCTCCCACATACGAAGATTGGGGTGTGATCCCTCAATATCAAGACTTAAACAACAACGATTTGGCAGACGATTTCCCACTGACTTGGACTGATGTAGATCCGGTGACTTCCAGCGACGATTGGGGCGGAGTTAGTGAAAGAACTGCGCTAATAGACGACTTTCTTTTAACAATCGCTCAACTGTTTACTGATGATTCTTTTAGACCGTTATGGATGAATTCTACGCAGGATAAGTCAGGAAATCCTATAGGATACGTCAAAGCAATACCAATTTGTTATGTCAAGCCAGGAAAAGGGGACGAAATAATAGAAAAGATCAAAAAAAGCGGTTTTGATTTTAAAAATTTAAATTTCACCATTGACAGATTAATAATCGAAAATGCTGAAGGAGAAAGTGGTGATAAATATATTAAGTTTATTAACAGGGATATAATATGACAGTTAGCTCAATAGTTTTTGGTACAATTAATGAAAACTTTCCTGCGGCGGGGCAGGACAATGATTCACAGGGTTTTAGAGATAATTTTGCAAGAATTAAAACAGCTCTGGGAACTGCTCAAACTGAAATCACATATCTAAATACAAATGCTGTAGATAGAACAAAAAATAACGACTTGGGCAACAACACGTTAAGCAATCTAATATTAAAAAATCACGGTGTAAGAAGTGAATCAGCAGTTAGCTCTTCTGCACTTACTAGCATTATTAGTTTTGGTGATTTTCAATATAAAAGATACAGTTTAACTAATTCAACAAACACTTTTCAAATAGATAACTGGCCCGTAGGTTGTTATGCTAAAATCTATTTAGAATTGGTATCTGGTCTTGGAACTCGTCGTGTTCAATTTCAACCCGGAGTTATGAATAATTCTTTGGGAAGTCCACAGCAATATCTTCATTTAGGACAGGGATTTGGCAACAATAATTATGTTGATTTGACTAGATTAGACATTACCAATAAAATTCAAAGATACGTTTTTGAAGTTTCTAGTCCAGACGGCGGGATCAACACCTTTGTGAGTTTACAAGATATTTACAAAGAGCAACCAACTAGTTAAAAATGCACCCTTTACAGGTTAACATCAGTTCATTAACAGATTCTGAACTAGATGAAAAAATCAAAGAACTAAGTAAAAAGTATTTTTTGGCATTAAGGGTTAGTCCCACGGCTGCTGAACAAATCGTCATGCTTCTAGATGACTATAAATTCGAGTATCAAACTCGTTTAGAAAATAAAAGAACTGATTCAGAAAAAAATCTCGGAAATGATTTAGATGATCTAATCAACGTAGGTTGACAGCATTTCTAAATCCTGCTACTATAGCTATATGATCCGAGACATTTACGGAAGAATTGAGTTTAGTAGCTCCGATATTATCAAAATACTGTATCAATATCCAGAAATTGATACTGTAAACCTTCCTTTGTCTAAACAGGATTTAGAAAAGTATAAAAACGCCTGTATTCAATTAAACATACAATCAAAATTCCGAAGTTTGTCTGATATAGATATCAGCGTAGAAGATTTTGATACTCAAAATCAAAACGACTGGTTCATTCCAAAAGAGTATCTAGAGATAGACATAGAGCAGTGGCTATATGATCAATGTCAAAATGACTTTCAACTCAATCGAGTAAAAGAAGAATTAAACTTATATAAACAAATGAATTTTGTATTTTTATTAAAAATTTCTAAATATCTAGTTGATAGTTTTAGAAAAAATCAAATTGTATGGGGAGTAGGTAGAGGCAGTAGTGTATCTAGCTATTGCTTATATTTGATAGGTTTGCACAAGATTGATAGCCTAAAATATAATTTAGATATCAAAGAGTTTTTAAAATAAGTAAAAACAAGGAGACTAAAATGGCAGAAAGAAAAATTTATAAAACTATGCAAGGAAAAACTATAGACTTTGACCGTATTAGACTGTCAAACGAGCTTGTTCCAGCAATTGGCAATATGAAAGTAAATGCAAGGGGTGATGAGATTGACCCTAAAGGCAATATTGTAAAGACTAGAGACGATATTGTTCAAGAAAAAATCAAAAAAGAATCTAAACAAGTTGAAACTTATACTGAAGAATTCGATTCTGAAGAAGAACTTACTCCAGATCAAGCCAAAGAAATATTGAGCAAAAATAGAAAAAATAGAAATCAGGAGAAATAAATGACTGTTAAAGGAAATATCAAGCCTTTACATGATAAGGTTTTTGTTACTGACATGAATTTTGGTGAAAGTGTGACCAAGTCTGGTATCGTATTAACTTCAGATGACGGTAAGAGCAGTGGCTTACATCCTAGATGGGGTAGAGTTTTATTTGTAGGTGACGAGCAAAAAGATGTCTCCCCTGGGCAATGGATATTAATACAACATGGAAGATGGACTAGGTATATTGACTACGAAACTGAATCTGGTGATCAGATCAAAATACACATGGTAGACAATGAAGGTATACTTTTAGTCAGTGACGAAAAGCCAGATGAAGATGCCATGCGTGTAAAAGTTGGTGCTATGAATTTTAACATTCCAGGATAATTATGACAAACCCATTCCGAGATCAAGAAAAATTTATGCGGGCCTGTGATCAAACTACAGACGACTTCAATCAAGATCAATTCAATTTGTATGTTAAGCTAATTGACGAAGAATTCAACGATGAGCTAAAAACTGCTATAAGCAATAACGATAAAGTAGAAACGTTAGATGCGTTGATTGACATTTTAGTTGTTACTGTAGGTGCTATCCATAGCATGGGAGCAGATGCCGAAGGTGCTTGGAAAGAAGTTATGCGTACAAACTTTGCTAAGATAGATAAAGAAACAGGTAAAGTGCGTAAGCGTGAAGATGGCAAGGTCCTCAAACCTGTAGGTTGGATTCCCCCAAATCTTAAAGATTACGTTTCTAAAGAACGCAGTCTTTTAAAACAAGGATTTGAAGAATGACGGTAGGATTCACTTGTTCTACTTTTGATCTTTTTCATGCTGGTCATATCATCATGCTTAAAGAAGCAAAACAACAATGTGACTACTTAATAGTTGGTTTACAGACAGATCCAACTATTGATCGAAAGGAAAAGAATAAACCAGTTCAAAGTGTATTTGAAAGGTTCGTACAATTACAAGCCTGTAAGTACGTGGATGAAGTTGTAGTGTATGCCACTGAAAAAGAGCTAGTGGACATTATGCTCTCCTATCCTATCAATATTCGAATACTAGGCGAAGAATATGAACATCAACAATTTACTGGACGTCAAGAATGCATTTCAAAAGGCATCAGTTTTTACTTCAATAAAAGAGAGCATACATTTTCAACTACAGAATTGCGTCAGCGTGTTATTGATGCCGAAGCAGAAAAATTTATGAAAAAAACTAATAATGAATGATTTAAAATTTACCACAGCAGGAGAATATATGAAAAACGATAAGTGTAATACTTGCGGAGAAGAATATAGTCTGGCCTGCGATTGGAATCAAGGACGTTGTCCCCATCATCCTCCCATGTTGACAAGTTATCATTTTAGATATTATAATTTATGGCAAACCATTAAGGGATTTTTTAAATGAATGAAATAGATTACAAACACCCAGATCCAAAAAAACATCAATATATTAGTTTTGTTAAAAGCGGATTTCGTATTTTGGCAGGAGCTACGCTATGCTTTGGTGAATTTGTAATTGCGGGACTGTTGTTAATTGTGGCAGAATTATTAGGCATTATAGAGGAATTAGTATGAAAGAATTGTGGGTAGAAAAATATCGTCCAAAGACAGTTTCAGATTATGTTTTTAGAGACAATGCGCAACAGGCACAGGTAAAATCTTGGATCAAGGAAGGCTCAATACCTCATCTACTTTTAAGCGGTAGTCCGGGTATTGGGAAAACGACTCTTGCTAAGGTACTGCTAAATGAATTAGAAATACCAGAATATGATGTTCTAGAAATTAACGCCAGTCGTGAAAGAGGTATCAGCGAAGTTAGAGAAAGAATCACTAACTTTATTAGTATGATGCCTTTTGGACCATTTAAAGTTGTTTTACTGGATGAGGCAGATTATTTGACTCCTGAAGCACAGGCGGCTATGCGTGGAGTTATGGAAGAGTTTTCTATGACCAGCAGATTTATCTTAACCTGCAATCATCCAAATCAAATCATTCCTGCTATTCATAGTCGTTGTCAAAGTTTTCACTTTGAGAAAATTGATCAGACTGAATTTACCGCTCGTGTGGCAACTATCCTTGTAACTGAAGAGGTAGATTTTGATCTAGATACTTTGGATACATATATCAAAGTAACCTATCCTGATCTGAGAAAATGTATCAATATGGTACAACAAAATGTCAGAGATAAAAAACTTATGGCAGCGACCTCCAGTGATGCAGGAATGCAAGATTGGAAAATTAACATGGTAGATTTATTCAAGTCAGGCAAGATCAATGATGCACGTAAATTGATATGTGCTTCGGCTAGACCAGAGGAAATTGAAGGCATTTATCGCTGGATGTACGATAATCTTTCAGTGTTTAGTGAAGACGAGGAAAAACAAGATCAAGCAGTATTAATAATCAAGCAAGGACTTGTTGATCATACACTAATTGCTGATCCAGAAATCAATCTAAGTGCTACATTAATAAAACTGGCAAAACTTTCCAGATAATGAATGACAAAAAACGTTCCAACGTTGCCAAAGGCAAGGACAGTTATGATGCTGACTTAGGCACAGGTCTAGTAGCATTTTTTAATAAGAACGTTACTCCCTATCCCACTGACGTAGGTGCGCCAAGCTTTGATCTGATTCCAGTGTCTAAACAAAAAGACATAATGATCAATCACGCTAGAATGTACGCTCAGCAGGAATATAATAGAATAATGGAACTAGTTGCTGTATTACAGAAGCAGGCAGAAAGCATTAAAAGACGTTTAGATGTCACAGATGCTGTTCATGCCGCTGAATATCAATTTCAAATAGTTATGGGCCAGTGCTATTGGTTAGTTTGGGATAAGAGAAAAGAAAAAACATTGCTGGTACATCAAGGTCCTAACGAATGGTCTACGGGTGCTCCTGATGACTATCATTATCAAGTGCGTGTAAAATACATGGGTGATCACACTTGGTTAGAAGTAGACGAATTAGGTAACCCCATAGAAAATTAAAGGGGCAATGCCCCTTTAATTTTACGAGTCCGTGTCTCCATACATTTTTAATATTTCCTTAACGGCTTCATGCCTTTCAATATCACGAACAGTAAATTCTACAAGATCCACTGCTTTGTGATTTGCAAATCCTTTATATTTTTCAATAAAGTCAAAAAGTCCGTTTGAAGAGGGACGGTCAGCTTGTTGCAGGTCGCCAGTTACCGCCATCTTACTATTTTCGCCTAATCTAGTCAGTAACATCTTCATTTGACTAGGTGTTGCATTTTGCATTTCATCAGCTATGATATAACTATTTTTGAATGTCCTCCCTCTCATATATGCTAATGGGCTAATTTCTAAAATACCATCGTTCATCATACCGGCTATTTCTTGAGTAGTATAATACTCCTCAAATACGTCAAAAATGGGCCTTGTCCAGGGTGCCATCTTCTCGTTCAAATCACCGGGTAAAAATCCATGTTCTTCATCCACCGAAACTGCTGGGCGAGTGATGACTATTTTGTCGACAGCTCTTTCTTGCAAAGATTTTATTGCCATCTGAACACCCAATAGAGTTTTACCAGTGCCCGCTGGGCCTATGGCAAAAACAATGTATTTTCGTGGATTTTTTAACAATTCTAGATACGTTTCCTGCGATAAGTTGCGAGGAACTATGTGAACTTGACGCTTTTTTTGCTGATACTGCTTAATCTCAATGAGATTGTTTTTCTGAGAGTTTGATCTCTCTTTTTGTTTCGCTCTTGACAAATGAATACCTCCTTGTTAAAGCGACCTGCATTGATATTTAATGTCAGTTGAAAAAATCCCATTTATATGCCCAAATTTTTGCTAAATATTATCGAGGGCTCAAAAATGCTAGATATTATTAACGTTATTAAAAATACCAAAGAAGTTTACGGGGCAAACAACACATTAGGAATACTAAAGGACTTTGAAAGAGTCCTAGATGAACTCGACATCTATGTCTACGAAAACTGGGAAGATGGCGAATTGGTCATGGGTCCAGTAGTCAATCGATATACCGTAGAATGCGCATTCATGTGGCCATATGAAAAAATGCCCAATCCTGATGGTGGGAAAAGGCTATTAGATTACGATTGCAAAGTAACTTATAAAAAAGATGTTCTATTAGAACCTAGACAGGTATTAGACCCCAGCGATTATCGACCAGGCAGTAAAAAAGGTAAGATAGATGAAAAGAAGATATGGATCGTAAACATTACTATTCCAAAAAAATTAATGCAAGACATTTATCAAGGCTATGTTAAAAAAGAAAATGAAAAAATGTCTGATGATATGAGACAAACAGAACAAATCAGTGCAATGCCAGATGCTAATGTTGAACAAAATGCGGAGATTGCACCAAATGTCTAAAATTTTAAACGAAGGTCTTAAAGCCAAAGACTTAGAAGGCTTTGTGCAAAATACTTTTCTAATCGACACATATAAAAGTAAAATGGGCGAAGATAGAAATGTTGCTGTATTAAGTTTTCGTGTCAAAGATAGACTGCCTGCTTTAGACTTGATGGAGTTTATCGAAAGAGGATACGGTTTCGTATTGGATGCAGACATCAGCACTGGTGAAGAAAGTGATGGAAAATACAGTGTGTTTGTTGAAATAGAAAGAAATAGAAGACTACCAGAGAATATCAATGAAATAATTGAAGGCGTTTCTAAATTAACCAACATCGACGATTGGAGATTCCGATATCATAAGCAATGGGAAGGAAAGGAATTTAGTTTAGAAAATATAACAGAAGCTGTGCCCACTAGTCCAGAAAGTTATGATGCATTTTTACAAGAAACTAAGGTCACCACTGTTAAAACTTTCTTAGATAATTCTCTTTATGATGATATTATCATAGAAAATAACGTATTGACTTTATACAGACCTTTCACTGATGGTATGAGTTTCGAATTGAAAGCAATCGGTGATTATAAAAAGATCATGGGTATTGTTAATTCTGATATCAAACTAGACGAGCAAGCAATGGCCGAAGTAGTTTATCTAAATAAAATTTTTGGTGATTATGAAATAATCAAGTTAGGAGAAAATTTCATGATCAAAAAACAAGATCAAGCATTATTGATCAAACCATTATAAGGAAGAGCGATGAGTGGATTTACATTTGAATTTAAAAAAGAACATCTAGGAGAAATTATTGGAAAAAATCCTTATCTAGATTATTGGCATAATGCATTATGTGAAATATTGCCAGTATATGATATCAATACTCCAGAACGTGTTGCAGCCTTTGTAGCACAGTGCGCACATGAGTCAGGTGGATTTAAATTTCTTAAAGAAAACTTAAATTATCGTGCAGAAAGTCTAATGAAGACTTTCCCTAAATACTTTCCAGATCTAGCCACTGCTAAACAATACGAAAAGAAACCAGAAAAGATTGCTAACAGAGTTTATGGTAATCGTATGGGCAATGGAGACGAGAGCACCGGTGATGGTTTCCGTTATATGGGCAGAGGTCTTATTCAATTGACCGGTAAAAACAATTACACATTATTTGCTGCCGCGATCGATACACCATTAGAACAAGTGCCAGAATATCTACAGACTTTCGAAGGTGCTGTACAAAGTGCCTGCTGGTTCTGGGAACAAAACAATTTGAATCAATGGGCCGATAAAAAAGATATCATGACTTTGACTAAACGTATTAATGGTGGTACTATTGGTCTAGAAGATCGTATCAAGCACTATAACCATGCTTTACATTTATTTGTAGGTCATTAATATGATGTGGATGTTGTCATTCGTACCAGATGCAGTTTTGTTTTATATTGTCAATGCAATATTGGTCATCGGTGCGATTGGCACTTTTTTAACTTTCTTTATTTTACATAGAATAGTTCGTTGGTTGCCAGCGATTGCTCCATATCATTTAATACTACAGATCATCAGCATGGTATTTTTAGTTGCTGGGTTGTATCTAAGAGGTGGTTATGGAGTCGAGATGGAGTGGAGAGAACGTGTTGCTGAGATGGAAAAGAAAGTAGCGGCAGCAGAAGCTAAGTCAAAAGAAGCAAACACTGTAGTAGAAACTAAAATAGTTGAAAAAGTAAAAGTCATCAAAGAGCAAGGACAAAAACAGATAGAATATATCGATCGTGTGGTCAAAGGTGACACCACAGAAATCATCAAAGACATGAGCGAAAACGAACGTAAAGCATTTTTAGCTAAACAGAAAGAACTCGAGGATGCTATTAAGAACTGTCCTGTTCCAAAAATAGTAGTTGAAGAACTCAATAAAGCGGCTAAATCAAAATGAAAATATATTCCATCTTACTTTTGACTTTACTAGCTGGATGTTCTACTACAGTTCCAGTAACAATGAAATTTCCTGATGTACCACAAACATTAACCAGCAAATGTCCCGAGCTCAAAGCTATCGAAGGGGATACTGTGAGCATTGTAGATGTACATAAAACTGTATTAGAAAATTACACACAGTATCATGAATGTTCTACAAAGGTTGACGGTTGGCTAGAATGGTACAAAATACAAAAAGAAATATACGAAAAGGCAACAAAATAATTACTCGAGGAGCGGTATAAATGGGTAAAAAATTACAATCAGATTCTTATTACGATCAGTTTGATGTAAATGGTGACGGTATTGTCTGTGATGATGAAATGGGTCGTGCTGAACAAATGATGATGATCGAAAACGAGGACAAAAAACAAGATGCACAAAGGAATATGGCATGGTTCGCATTAGGCGGAATGTTGGTATATCCCTTTGCTGTAGTACTCGCTATATGGCTAGACTTAGGAAAAGCTGGCGAGATTTTAGGGGACATGGCCGCTACCTACTTTGTTTCAGTAGCGGCTATTGTGGCAGCATTTTATGGAAAGGAAGCATTTATTTCTAAAAACAATCCGCCACCAGTTAAATCTTTTGGTACTATTCCAAGACCAGGACCAAAAGGACCAGCACCTCAACAAGATGAGGTTTTATAAATTTAAATCTAAGGAGATACTTATGAAGTTATTATTAACAGCAATTTTTGCAGGCTTTATGGCAATGAGCACTGCGGTATATGCTAACAATCATGAAAAGAAAGATGAACCAGTTTACAAGACTGTATGCTTAGATGTTCAAGGTAAAGATGGCAAGCCTGTGATGGATCCAAAAACCAACAAGCCAAAACAGAATTGTACTAAGGTTCGTGTACGTGAAAAATTTGAAGGTACCAAAATAGAGGGTGCTCCTAAGAAATGAAAAAAATCCTAGCAGTAGCCCTTATATCAATAACACTAAGTGGTTGTTCAACTGTTAAAGGATGGATTCCTAGTTTTTGGGATGATAATCAATCAGGTAGAATTGTGGATATTAGACTATCAGTAGATAGATTAGATTGTTCACAAGATCAACTACCACAAGTTATAAAAATTAGAGACGACTTACGTTGGTTTGAACTCTACTCAGAAAGCAAAGGATGGAGACAGGCAGATGTTTTACGCATCATAAAACCAATGCAAGAAACTGTTGAAGACATGTACAAACGTTCAAAAGATCAACAAGGTAGTAAAATGTATTGTGAAATAAAGAAAAAAGTGATGCAGTCACAGGCAGAAAGAGCTGCCAGTGCTATCTTAGGGAGATTTTAAATGTTTGATACACTTCAACAATTAACTGGTGCCAGCGATCCAGCAGTTGCTGGAAGAGCACAAATGGCTTTACAAATCGCAGAAGCCTATAGTCGAAGAGAGATTAGCGAAAGCGAATACAAAGAACTGTTAATGGATTTAGTAAGAAGTGACAAGCTAGATGAAGAATGTAGAGATCTAGAAACCAAAACTATGTTAGTCACAGCCGTTTATGCCGTAGCACAAGTTGTATAATTACATCAGTTATTAATCGAAAGGCAGCTTGACAGTTGCCTTTCATTATTATATAATGTAAAAATGAAAGACTATTATAAAATCTTAGGTATTTCCAAATCTTCTTCAGAAGAAGATATCAAAAAAGCATATAGAAAAGCCGCGATGAAACATCACCCGGATCGAGGCGGTGACGAAAAAACTTTTAAAGAAATTGAAGAAGCATATAGGGTCCTAAGTGATCCAGAAAAAAAATCTATGATAGACAGGGGCATAGACCCTAATACAAATAATCAAAGATATCAATCTGGAAATTTCCAAGATATGGAAGACATTTTCAGCGCCTTTGGTTTCAATTTCGGATTCAATCCTAGAGGTCACAGGGAACCACAAAAAAATAAATCTTTGAATATCAATATGACACTGAGCTTAGAAGAAGCATATACTGGTGTCAACAAAAGTTTATCTATCAGTTATCCAGGCGGTAAAGAAAAAATAGTCAATGTTAATATCCCGTGTGGAGTAGATAATGGTATAGCTATTAGATACGCTGGTATGGGGGACGATTCAATTCCTCAATATCCAGCTGGTGATTTAAATATCATTATCAGGATCAGTAGTCATCCTAGATTTGCCAGAGAGGGATATAACTTATTAACTGATGTTACTGTGGATTGTTTTGATGCTATATTGGGAACCACAGTTAGAATTAACACGTTGGATAACAGAGTATTAGAAGTGACTGTTCCTCCAGGGACACAGCCAAATACTACACTGAGAATTAAAAATGAAGGTATGAGAGATGACAAAGGAAATTGTGGTTATCTTTATGTTAGAGTAGGAGTCACTATTCCTAAAATCAATGATATTTCTAAACAACAAACAATTAAGGAACTTAGAAATTAAATATCAATATGCTTAAAATACTGACCTATCCAAACAAAATATTAGACGAAAAAACTGAAGAGTTTGATTTCGAAAATCCAATAGTAGATCCCAAAGAATTAGAAAGAGAAATGCTGGCAACAATGTTTGCTAATGGTGGAATTGGGCTGGCAGCTCCACAAGTAGGTGTGAACACGAGAATGTTTGTCATGGGACATTCTTTAATGCCTGATAATAGTTTTGGTTTATTCAATCCAGAAATAATTAATTCGAGCAACGAACTTAGAGAAGCTGAGGAAGGATGCTTGAGTTTTCCAGGAATATTTGCTAAAATTAAGAGACCTAGCTGGATAGAAGTAAAGTATAAGACCAGCGACGGAGAAGAAAAAATCAATAGATTTGAAGGGTATGACTGTGTTTGTTTTTTACACGAACTAGATCATTTAGATGGTATAGTTTTTAAAGACAGACTTAGTACGTTAAAATGGGCAATGTCCGTAAAAAAATCAAAAAAGGTAAAAAGATATGCTTGAGCCAAATGAAGACCTACAATTAATTTTTGAAAATGCTGTTAATTTAGCATTACAAAATAAGCATCAATATATTACATTAGAACATTTTTTATATAGTTCTATTGCAGACGAAAAATTTGGCTCATTGCTAAAAGATTTTGGATTAGATACTGATGATCTCAAAGTTAAATTAGAACATTATATTACTAATGAACTAAACACCATCGTAGATCCAAATTTAAATTCCAGACCTAAAAAAACTAATAGTGTGGAAAGAATGCTAAACAGAGCGTTCACACAGACATTGTTTTCTGGCAGAACTACTATAGAGCCATTGGATTGCTTTTTAAGCATTCTTCATGAAAAGAAAAGTCATGCTGCCTTCTATCTAAAATCTGCTGGTTTTGACAAAGAAAAATTTATTGAGTACGTTAATAAAGAAGTTATTTCATCTACTGACAGTGAAGGTGAAAGCGTACCAGAAGGAAGACTTGAAGCATTGATCAACAACTTCTGTGTAAATCTAAACAACAAAGTAAAACAAAAAGAGATCGATCCAGTAATAGGACGAGAAAAAGAGCTAGAAGAAATACAACTGGTCCTAGCACGTAGACACAAATCAAACGTAATGATGATTGGTGATCCAGGTGTAGGTAAAACTGCCATCGCCGAAGGTCTGGCTAGAAAAATTGTCGAAGGTAATGTTCCAAAATTCATCCAAGATTATACCGTATATACTCTAGATATCAGCGCATTATTAGCTGGCAGCAAATACCGTGGTGACTTTGAGGAAAGATTAAAGACTGTATTAACTGCTGTTCAGAAAAAGAAAAAAGTAATTCTCTTTATTGATGAAGCACACATGATGAATGGTGCTGGTGCTAATAGTGGTCAAAGCCAAGATATGGCAAATATGTTAAAGCCTGCATTGGCAAAAGGTGGACTGAAAGTTATTGCCAGCACTACATGGGAAGAATTCCGCAAGCACTTTGAAAAAGATCGTGCGTTGATGCGCCGTTTCCAACGTGTGACTGTTGGAGAGCCTGATGAAGAAACATCAATTAAAATTTTAAAAGGCTTGAAAAAATATTACGAAAAGCATCACAAAGTAAAAATTACAAATCAAGCTATTATAGATTCTGTAAAATACAGTATCAAATATATGAGTGATAAAAAACTTCCGGACAAAGCTATTGACATTATTGACTGCGCATGTGCAAGATTTAAAGTCAAGGATGAAGAAAGCGGTATCGTTGATCACGATGAAGTAGTTTACGAAATCAGTAAAATGACTAATTTGCCTTTAGAGCAAATTGCCGCCAAAGAAACTAAAGTTTTAAAAGACTTAGAATCTGGATTAAAAACTGAGGTGTTTGGTCAAGATGATGCTGTAGACAAACTACTAGATAAAATTTATATTGCACAGGCAGGATTGAAAAGCATTAATAAACCAGTGGGAAGTTTCTTATTTGTAGGACCAACTGGCTGTGGTAAAACTGAAACTGCCAAAGTATTAAGTTCAAAAATGGGTATTGAATTAATTCGTTTTGATATGAGCGAATTCCAAGAAAAACATTCAGTAGCCAAATTTATAGGTGCTCCTCCAGGATATGTTGGTTTCGAAGACAATGCTGGACAACTTATTACTAAGCTACAGGAACATCCTAATTGTATTTTGCTTTTAGATGAAATAGAGAAAGCACACCCAGATGTCAGTAATGTATTGTTACAACTGATGGATAATGGATTTGTCACTGGTAGCAATGGCAAAAAAGCAGATGCAAGAAATGCTATTGTAATAATGACTAGTAATTTAGGTGCCGCAGACAGTGAGAAAAAACGTATCGGTTTTGGTGATCAAGAAAAATTAGGGGAAATGAATGATGCTGTGAATAAATTCTTTGCTCCTGAATTCCGTAATCGCTTAGATGGTATCATTACATTTAAGAAATTGGAATTATCTGTGATGTTTAAAATCGTGGACAAATTTATCACAGAGCTCAATTCACTGATGTCTGATAAAAATGTATTTGTAAAATTAGATGACACTGCTAGAAAGTTTTTAACAGACAAAGGGTTTAATAGTACTATGGGAGCAAGACCTCTTCTCAGAGTTATTGACGAACATATCAAGAAACCTTTAAGTAG
>JACCEA012571734.1_pt1 | contig 48969 bp, 42 predicted proteins | sample 7449851 | NCBI WGS metagenome assembly JACCEA01 (sample SAMN15323453, study PRJNA562643) | freshwater metagenome | isolation source: river surface water | place: USA:Blue River Watershed | collected 2017-08-18 | reverse complement strand
TCCCATGCCCGTACCCCACACCCGCCCCGTGGGTATGACCGTCAGCGGTTCCCGTGCCGACCTCGTTGATGCGTATTCGGTGTGGAAGCCCACGACCGAAATACCCGGAACATTTGGGCATCTCGTGGAATACACACTGTGCGAGCTGGGCTTTCCCGTTGCGGGTTTCGTCGTGCTGATTCCGCATTACCTTGCGGATTCGGACTTCCCCTTCGGCGCGGTCGCTGTTTTTGATGCAATTACGACAGCAACGGGAATTATCTTGCCGACCGATGAGTTCCGAGAGTCTGGCCGTGAATTTTTGGCCGGCATCGCCGAACAAATCGAGGACAACGAAGAACTGCAACGCATGATCGTGACGCTGGAAGAACGACACGACACCTACATGGATGAGAACCCATTGCCCTCGCCGTTGACCGACGCCGCGGGAGAGGTGCCCACAGCGGATGCGATTGCCGCCGAGCTGGAACGTTTCCTTCGGACACGTCCTGGCGACGCAGACTGAGTTTTCGTGGCATACTGAGTTATCTGCCCCTGTGTCGGTTTCAACTTGACATGGGGCTTCCTAGTGTCCGAAAAGAGGATCGCATGGCAAATTTCTTTACCGGTTTATTTGGAAAAAAATCTGGTTCTGAACCAGAGACACCTGCGCCCGAAACGACACCAGCGGCGAAGCCCGCACGTAAGACCACTGCAACACCTCAGGAGAAGCCCGTGACCAAAGCCCCCGCCACAACAGCCAAGAAGTCCGCAGCCAAGGCTGCACCGGCAGTTGACGCAGAGGCTCCAGAGGCCAAGGCTCCCGCAAAGTCCGCGGCACGGAAGGCCCCTGCGAAGGCCCCTGCGAAGGCGGCTGCGGAGAAAGCTCCTGCGGTGAAGAAGGCTCCGGCGAAGGCGACTGCTGACGAGGCTCCCGCTGCCAAGGCTCCGGCGAAGAAGGCTCCGGCGAAGGCGACCGCTGACGAGGCTCCCGCTGCCAAGGCTCCGGCGAAGAAGGCTCCGGCCAAGGCCGCTACGGAAAAGGCTCCCGCCGCGAAGGCGCCCACGAAAGCAGCTCTGGCCAAGGCCGCCGCTGCACAGGCCGCTGCCGCTGCAGAATCCGCAGGCACCGAACCCGCCAAGGCTCCGACCAAGGCTCCCGCCAAAACCCGTGCAACGCGTGCCTCGATGAAGGCCGATCCGGAAATGGACATCGATCCCGAAGACGAGCCCGCCGTTGGTGACGACATCGCGGCAGTCGAAAAGTCGGTCGAGGATGAGGACCTGACCCTCACCGATGAAGAAGCCGAAGAGGCAAAGAAGGCTCTGGGTGAGCAGTTCCACCCCGACGCCATCGTCATCTCGTCCACCGACGATGAAATTCAGAGCGTCAGCACCACCATCACCGGTGCAACTGCCGACCCGGTCAAGGACTACCTGAAGCAGATCGGTAAAGTTTCGCTGCTCAACGCGGAACAAGAAGTCGAATTGGCTATGCGCATCGAGGCCGGCCTGTTTGCCGAGGAAAAGTACAACTCGCTGACGGTTGCCAAGCAGAAGACCAAGGAAGGTCGCGAGCTGTCGGCCGTTGCCCGCGATGGTCGCCGTGCGAAGGAACACCTGCTGAGTGCGAACCTGCGACTCGTCGTTTCGTTGGCCAAGCGTTACACCGGCCGCGGCATGCAGTTCCTCGACCTGATTCAGGAGGGCAACCTGGGTCTGATCCGTGCCGTCGAGAAGTTCGACTACACCAAGGGCTTCAAGTTCTCGACCTATGCCACCTGGTGGATTCGTCAGGCGATTACCCGCGCTATGGCCGACCAGGCTCGTACGATTCGTATTCCCGTTCACATGGTGGAGGTCATCAACAAGCTGGCTCGCGTTCAGCGCCAGCTGTTGCAGGACCTGGGTCGCGAACCCACCCCCGAAGAATTGGCCGCAGAGCTGGACATGACGCCGGAAAAGGTGGTCGAGGTTCAGAAGTACGGCCGCGAACCCATCTCGTTGCACACGCCTCTGGGTGAGGACGGCGACAGCGAATTTGGTGACCTCATCGAGGACACCGAGGCCGTCGTTCCGCTCGATGCCGTCGCCAACGCCATGCTGCTCAGCACTCTGGAATCCGTACTCGTGTCTCTCAGCGAGCGCGAGGCGGGCGTGATCCGCATGCGTTACGGTCTGGGCGACGGTATCCCCAAGACACTCGACCAGATTGGTGAGAACTTCGGCGTGACCCGTGAACGCATTCGCCAGATCGAGCAGAAGACGATGGCCAAGCTGCGTCACCCCGCTCGTGCCCAGCTGTTGCGCGAGTTCCTCGAGTAAACAATGCGCACTCTCGTCGCGGTAATTGTCGGACGAATGGTCCGGTTTGTGACCCGTTTACGCGGGGGCGGTTCGGCGTTGCCGGGGTGGTTCGCCCTGAAAATCAACCCTCGCTTCTTGCACGACGTGTTTGCCGATGTGGCGGGCCGCGACGAGGTTCCCGTGATTGTGGTCACCGGTTCGAACGGTAAGTCCACGACGACGTCCATGATCGTGTCTGCGCTCGAGAGTCAGGGTTACGCGGTCTTTTCGAATCCTTCGGGGGGAAACCTGCCCCAGGGCGTGGCGTCCGCAGTCCTTGCGGACGTGTCGTTGCGTGGACGAATCACTGCGTCCGCGGTCGTGCTGGAACTCGACGAGGCCTACGGACCCGCTCTCGTGGACATCATTCGGCCCTCGCACGCCGTGTTGCTCAACGTCCAGGTCGACCAACTCAACCGGTTCTTTGAACCCGAGCGTGTTATTGAAATGGTGCAACAGATCGGTGCGGCGGCCGGGGTCGTCGTTGTCAACGACTCGGATGCAAACACCAGGGCCATCGGAAACATTTTGGCCATGCAGGGCCACGAGGTCCACGGTTTCACCGTCGACGCCGACGCCGCTCCGCGCGGTGTGTACGACGCGCATGTGGGCATCGAAACAGTGACGGAACCCCGTGTACCGGTGGCCGTCGTGACCTCGCACGCCGTGCGTGTGGCCTCAATTTCGGTCGCGGGTGAGCCCTCAACGGTGCACCTGCCGGCCGCAGGAATTCACTATGCGTTGGACGCCGCGGCGGCCTTGGGTGTTGTCCGGGTTGTGTGTGGTGAAGCATGTGATTCCGCCGCCGCAGCCGAGGCGATCTCGCGCAGTGTCCCCGTGTATGGCCGGGGTGAATCGGTTGATGCTTTCGGTGATCCGTTGACCATCGTGATGATGAAGAACCACCCGAGTTTGCAGATGAACCTCGACGCGCTGACCGAGGCACCGGAATCGCTCTATCTTGCCGTCGACGAGGGTACGCCGGACCCCAGTTGGATTTATGACATCGACCTGTCGTCGCTCGATCATGTTGATGTGGTGACAGGCACCAAGGCATGGCAGTGGGAGACACGACTCGCCTATGCGGAAATCCCGGTCGGCGTTGTCGACGAAGACCCGCAGTCGGCGTTTTCCACGTTTGGAGAGATCACGACGCTTCACCGCCAAAATTTCCGCACCGCGATCGTCAACTACGAACAGATGATGGACCTGCGACGCGATTTGGGTTACAAGGAAATCGAGGGCGACCGATGATTCGAATTGTGCATATTTTTCCCGAAACCCTGGGGTTGTTTGGTGACTCGGGCAATGTGCTCGCGCTGCGCAAGCGTGCCGAATGGCGCGGATTGTCGGTGACCGTCGTCCCCGTGCATCGGGGGGACAGCATTCCGGCCACCGGTGATATTTATGTCATCGGTTCTGGGTCTTCGAGCTCGGTTCGCCAAGCGGCGACCGAATCGGCGAAACTGGCAAAGGCACTCGAATCGGCGATGGACAAGCGCGACGCCCAGGTCCTCGCCATCGGTGGCGGCCTGCACCTTCTGACTCATCGCGTTGACTGGAACGATGGAACTTCGGTGCGCGGTGCGGGGCTTGTCGACGGAGTTTCCGTGCCCCGGTCGCAGCGGCTCGTCGGAGAGTTTGTCGGTATCTCGGAGGGGCTTGATGTTGCCGGGTTTATCAACTCGGGCCACGACGTCGTTTCGAACCTCGAGCCCCACATTCGGGCAATGCACGGGTTGAGCATTGCGACCGACGGAATTGTGCACCGCAGCATCATCGGGACGCATTCGCACGGAGCCTACCTGCCGATGAACCCGGCCGTTGCTGATCGGATGCTGTTGACCGCGGTCGGATCCGAGCTTCCAGCCGGCGGCCCCGAACTGACACGCGCCACGGTGGCGGCCAACGAATCTCGACGAGCGATCAGGGACCGCATCAACGCCTGAGGCTAGTTCGACACGCGGCGGACGTGCGTCGGGACCGAGGTGACGATTTCATCGCCAATTGTGCCCGTCCAGTCGGCCCATTGTTCCGCGCTGGGCCCGCCCTGGCCCCACAGAACAGCCTCATCGCCAATGTCCACACCATCGCTGCCGATAACGACGTCGGTGTGATGCGCGTCGACGCGGGTGACCTGCCGCAGTACCCCGTTGATGCTGATGCGGGCGATTCCCGACGCGACCTGGGGGACCCCATCCGCCCAGCCGGCGGAAATGGTCGCGGTCTCGCCCTGAACCTCGACGACCGGAGCGGTCAACGTCATGACCCGACGCAGCCCCAGTCCCTGTCCGTCACGGTCATCGAACGGCGAGATGCCGTAGGCGGCGATGCCAATTCGGACGAGCGAGAAGCGGCTTTCGGGTTGGCTCAGTGCGGCCGAACTTGCCGCCAGGTGAATGTATTCCGGCGTGAGGCCGACGGTTGTCGTGGCGAATGCCACGGCGTCACTGAACAGGGCGCGTGCACGGGCGTCTGCTTCGGCACTGGTATCCGCGAGGTGCGACCAAATTCCCGAGACGACTATGTGTCCCGAATCCTGCAGCGACCGTGCTTGTCGACAGGCGTCGGCCCAGTCATCGACATCAAACCCGTTACGGTGCAACCCGGTGTCGACCTTGAGGTGGACGCGGGCGGTGCCGGGCGCGGTGGCCACCGCGTCGAGCTGGGCTCGAGTGGAAACACCAATGTCGAGACCTGCGGCAATCGCGGCGGCAAAGTTGGTGGTTGCCCCGTGCAGCCACACGAACAGCGGCACGGTGACGCCCGCGGATCGCAGTGAGAGCGCGGCGGGGACGTCCAACACCGCAAGTCCGTGTGCGCCCGCCGAGACGGCGACCTCGGCCAATTCCTGCATTCCGTGGCCGTAGGCGTTCGCCTTGATGGCGATCCAGACCGGCGTGGGGGAGACCGAGTTGATCAGCGATCGGACATTGTGGTCGAACGCGGTTCGGTCGATGCGGGCGATGGCGGTCATTCGATCCACCGGCGTTCCACGCGAGCGCCCAATCGGGTCACAAGGCTGAGTGGTTCCCAGTGCGCCGCATCGGCCCATTCCCGCAGCGGGGAATCAACGTCCCACAGAGTGACGGTACCGCCGACGTGTGTTGGTGAATCCGTCACATCAAAGACGACCTGGTCCATTGCGATGCGACCGACTTGCGGGCATCGAACACCCGAAATTGTTCCATGAACGTGGTTGGAACCGCGTCGGGGCAATCCATCAGCAAACCCCAGTGACGCAAGGGCCACCGCGGAATCACGCGGGGCGGTCCACGTGTAACCGTACGATACGGAATCGCCCGCCGGGATGTGCTTCACTGCCACTATTTCGGCCAGAGCGGTCGCTACCGGCGCGCCAGAATCGATTCCCATAATGTGACGGGTTGCGTCTGCGATGGGCGCGCGCGATGTGTCATCGGTGAGGAACTGCGCGAACCCCAGGGTCTCGGCAATTCCTGCAACCCAATCGCGGCCATGACCATATGCATCGAGTCGCAGATCGAGGGCAGCGTCCGTTCCGTGGGTTTCGGCCCACCGACGCAGGTTGTGTGTCAGAGCGTCAGTCGAGAATTGGACGGCTCGGAGAGGTGACTTAGACACCGTGGTTGCCGCGCAGTCGCGACGTTTCGTCCAGCCATTCCAGTGCGGTGGGCTGCAGTCGAGCCTTGACCTCGTCCGCGTGGTGACCGCAGAACATGAGTTCACCGTGTGCCAGGGTCACCCGAACGTAGGCCTGAGCTCCGCACGAGTCACAACGGTCCACAGCGGAGAGCTGGGGTGTCACGGTCTGTGTCGTTTCGGTGCCGAGGTCAGTAGTCATGGGTGTCTCCTTTTGCCCCTCTATTTCACCATGGGGCACCGACATTCCCGCGCATATCCGCCCACAATTCGCGCTGGGCGAAATTGTGAGTTCTGCGGAGTGCCTGAGCCAGAAACTCGGGGGATTTGAGTACCCTGAAACTTCACCGAAAGGTTTAGGTTTCGTGTCCTCTTCAGATTATTCCGCCCGGCATCTCAGCGTCCTCGAGGGGCTCGAGGCCGTTCGCAAACGCCCCGGTATGTACATCGGCTCGACCGACGAACGCGGCCTCATGCACTGCATCTGGGAGATCATCGACAACTCCGTCGACGAGGTTCTCGCCGGTCACGGCTCGCGCATCGGCATCACACTGCACGACGACGGATCCATCGAGGTGTCGGACACGGGTCGCGGTATCCCCGTGGACATTGAACCCCGCACAGGTTTGACCGGTGTCGAGGTGGTCTTTACCAAACTTCACGCGGGTGGAAAGTTTGGGTCCGGTTCGTACACCGCATCGGGTGGTTTGCACGGCGTCGGCGCCTCGGTCGTGAACGCGCTGAGCGAGCGCCTCGATGTCTTTGTCGATCGTGATGGCAAAACCCACGCGATGTCGTTCCATCGCGGCGAGCCCGGCAACTTCGCCGACAGCGCGACCCCCACGCCGCGTAGTCCCTTCACGCCTTTTGTGGCCGAAAGTGAACTGCGCATCGTAGGCAAGGCCGCCAAGGGTGTGACGGGCACCCGAGTGCGGTGGTGGCCGGATCGCGAAATTTTTGGAGGCGCGGGCGACATTTCGCTTGAGCATCTATTGACTCGGGCTCGGCAGACGGCGTTCCTCGTCAACGGACTGTCGCTGACGGTCGACGATCACCGCAATAACCGTCAGGACCACCACGAGTTCGCGTTCGACGGCGGAATTTCGGAATTCACCGAATTCTTGGCCCCCGATGCGCCGCTCACCTCGGTCTGGCGTCTGGCCGGCGAAGGAACTTTCGTAGAGACAGTTCCCGTGCTCAACGAGGACGGACACATGGTGTCCACCGAGGTCGAGCGCACGTGTCACGTCGACATCGCCCTGCGATGGGGTACCGGGTACGACGTCGTCCAAAAGTCGTTCGTCAACATCATTGCGACGCCCAAGGGCGGCACCCACATCGCCGGTTTTGACCAGGCCATGGTGAAGGTGATCCGCTCCGAGGTCGACAAGAATTCGCGCAGGCTCAAGGCCGGCAACGACAAGCTCGAAAAGGACGACATCCTCAACGGCATGACCTCGGTCGTCACCGTTCGATTGGCCGAGCCTCAATTCGAGGGACAGACCAAGGAAATCTTGGGTACCCCCGCGGTGCGTCAGGTCGTGTCGTCTGTCGTCCAGCGCGCGCTGGAGGAAAAGTTCTCGTCGACCAAGCGGGACGACAAGGCGCAGGCCGCCCTCGTGTTGGAAAAGGTCGTCGCCGAAATGAAGAGCCGCATCTCGGCTCGCGCTCACAAAGAAACCCAGCGGCGGAAGAACGCCTTGGAATCCTCGACGCTTCCAGCCAAGCTGGTCGACTGCCGTTCCAACGAATTCGAACGTTCAGAATTGTTTATCGTCGAGGGTGACTCGGCCCTGGGCACGGCAAAGCTGGCCCGCGACTCCGAATTCCAGGCGCTTTTGCCCATCCGCGGCAAGATCCTCAACGTGCAAAAGGCGTCGGTCAGCGACATGCTGTCGAACTCGGAATGCGCCTCGATCATCCAGGTGATTGGTGCGGGCAGTGGCAGATCTTTCGACCTGGAACAGGCTCGGTATGGCAAGGTCATCATCATGAGCGACGCCGATGTGGATGGCGCACATATCCGGACCCTGTTGCTGACCCTGTTCTTCAAATACATGCGACCGCTGGTCGAAGCTGGCCGTGTGTACGCGGCGGTTCCGCCCCTGCACCGAATCGTGGCCATCAATCAGGGATCAAAACCCAACGACGTGATCTACACCTACAGCGAGGCTGAACTGCACTCGACGCTGGATGGTCTGCGTAAATCGGGTCGCAAGTGGCAAGAACCCATCCAGCGTTACAAGGGTCTGGGAGAAATGGATGCCGACCAGCTGGCCGATACGACGATGAATCTGGCCCACCGCAGCTTGCGCCGCGTGACCCTGACCGACATGGAAGAAGCCACGCGAGTATTTGAACTCCTGATGGGCAACGAGGTTGCTCCTCGCCGCGAATTCATCGTGGCGGGTGACGGACTGAACCGCGAACGCATCGACAGTTGACCCACAGACGAGGAAGGGCCCGGACGCTCAATGTCCGGGCCCTTCCTCGTAGCGGTTATTGGCCGTTGAATGTCGCGGCGGACTCGCCGATGCCCGACACGACGTGACTGAGCGGCGAACCACTGCCGTCACGCTTGCCCAGTTCGGTGGGCAATTCGAGCGGTGTGCCGTCGGAACCTACCGCGAGCGGGGACACGCCCACAAAGGCTCGTGACAGGCCGATTTCGCCCTTGAGCAGTGCGTGTGCACGAACGCCGCCGGTGGCGCGACCCTTTGCGGGGTAATCGGCGAACAACGAGACCTTGGCACGACCGGGATCCGCTCCGGCGAGAGTGCCTTCCAGAGCGGTGATGGTGACTACACGGGCGTCTTCGGACGACACGGCGGCAAAGTGGATCACCACGTCACCGTCACCCAGGTTGATTCCGGCAACGCCGGAAGCGCCGTATCCCTGTGGTCGCACCGACGCTGCGGGGAAGTGCAGCAGCTGAGTCTTGTGGGTCACGAATACCAATTCGGAGGCATCGGGAGCCAGGGCGGCTCCGATAACCTCGTCGCGTGCATCGATGGTAAAGATGCTGAATTCGGTCTTCTGAGGGAAGGTGGAGGGGTCGACGCGTTTGACAACGCCCTTGGCCGTTCCCATCGCCAACGGGGTGTCGCCCAATGGGACCACAGCGATAACGCGCTCGGCAGATTCCAGGCCCACGACGTATTGGCTGAGGCGCGAACCCGCGGCGAGCGAAATCGATGCAACCGGCATTGCGGGCAGATCGACGGGCGAGAAGCGGATCAATCGTCCTCGGTTCGTCACGGCGCCCAACTCGCCACGAACGGTGGTGGGGATTACCGCGAGCAGCGCGTCGTGTTTGACACGCTGGGCGGCGACGGGGATGTCACCCTCGGCATCGATGCGCACGGCACGGCCGGTGGTCGAAATTACGACACGGCAGGGCGAGTCCTCGATTTCGAGGCTGGCCACGGCGCCGCTGCGTGCGGACACCGCGTCTCCGGCGGATTCCATCAACGAGGTCCGACGGGCTGTCCCAAATTTTGTGGCTGTATCGTTCAGTTCGGTGCTGACCAGCGCACGCAGACTGGTGGGCGAGCCCAGAAGTTCGGTCAGCTGCGCGATGTCGGAGAGCAAAGCATCACGTTCGTTTTCGAGTTCAACGCGTGAGAACTTGGTGAGCCGGCGAAGGCGAAGTTCGAGAATGTATTCCGCCTGGATCTGGGACAGTTCGAAGACGGTTTGCAACCGGGTGCGTGCCGTGTCGACGTCGTCGGCATTGCGGATGACCTCAATGACTTCGTCGATGTCGAGAATGGCGACCAACAGGCCTTCGACGAGGTGCAGTCGTTCCTTACGGCGTGCGAGACGGTAGGTGCTGCGGCGTGTGACCACTTCGATGCGGTGGTCGATAAAGACCTGCAACATCTCGCGCAGGCCCAGGGTCTCGGGCTTGCCGTCCACGAGTGCCACATTGTTGATCGAGAATCCGTCCTCGATCGGCGTGAGCTTGTACAGCTGTTCCAAAACTGCTTCGGGCGAGAAACCGGTCTTGACCTCGATGACGAGGCGCAGGCCATTCTTGCGGTCCGTCAGATCGGTGACGTTGCTGATGCCCGTGATCTTTTTCTTCGAGACGCCGTCCTTGATGCGTTCGATGACGCGTTCCGGCCCCACGAGGTAGGGCAGCTCGGTGATGACGATGCCCTGCTTGCGGGCCGACACGTGTTCGATCGTCGAGCGCGCACGAGTGCGGAATGTGCCCTTACCGGTGGCGTACGCCTCGCGGATTCCGTCCAGTCCCACGATGATTCCACCGGTCGGCAGGTCGGGGCCGGGGACAAATTCCATCAACTGGTCCAGAGTCGCCTCGGGGTGGTCAATCAGGTAGCGTGCCGCCGAGATGACTTCGTTGAGGTTGTGCGGGGCCATATTGGTCGCCATGCCCACGGCGATGCCGCTGGCACCGTTGACGAGCAGACTAGGGAATGCGCTGGGCAGCACCGAGGGCTGCAGGATTGATCCGTCATAGTTCGGGACGAATTCGACGACATCCTCGTCGAGTCCCTCCACCATGGCCATGGCCTCGGGACGCAATTTGGCTTCGGTGTACCTCGACGCGGCGGGGCCATCGTCCAGCGAACCAAAGTTTCCGTGACCGTCGACGAACGGCACGCGCAGGGTGAAGGACTGCGACAGTCGCACGAGTGCGTCGTAGATTGCGCTGTCACCGTGGGGGTGCAGCTTGCCCATCACCTCGCCCACCACGCGGGCGCTCTTGACGTAACCACGCTCGGGGCGCAGTCCCATCTCGGCCATTTGATAGACGATTCGACGCTGAACGGGTTTCAAACCGTCACGTGCGTCGGGAAGAGCGCGAGAATAGATAACGGAGTACGCATATTCGAGGAATGAACCTTGCATCTCGTGCGACAGGTCGACGTCATCAATACGTTCAGAAACAGTAGGGGAGGTACTCACAATGACCGCAATGTTACCTGTGCTCACTTCGAAGGACCGTAGCCTCGCCGCTGTTCTGCAAAGTTCGTTTGAGGCGGTGAAGGGTCGCCCTAACGCGTTGAATCTGAAACACGTCAAGCACGCCGTCATCGTGCTCGTCGACGGCTTGGGCGAAACCAATTTGTTGGCCCACAAGGCGCACGCACGCACGCTCGTCAAGGCCACTGGCCCCAGCATTTCGGCGGGTTTCCCCTCGACCACTGCGTCCATGTTGACCTCGTTGATGACGGGGGCCGATCCGGGAACCCACGGACTCGTGGGGTATTCAGTCCGCAACCCCGACACGGGGCTTGTTGTTAACCAGCTCAGCGGGCTGGATTCGCTCGACGTTCGATCATGGCAGCCTCTGCCGACCATTTGGGAAACCGAGGACCAGATCCCCTCGGTGGTCATCGCCTCGCCCCGCTACCAACATTCCGGACTCACCGCGGCCAGTCTTCGGGGTGCGGATTACGCCCCCGCCGCGGGTTATTCCGACCGGCTGGATGCGGTCCAGCATTTTCTGCGCAGCACGTCACGAGGCGTGGCCTATGTGTATGTCCCTGAATTAGATATGACGGCGCACGCATCGGGTGCTGACAGCGACCAGTGGGTTCGTCGACTCGAGGAACTCGATGGTTTCGTCGCGGACGTCGCCCGTATTTTGGGTCCGAAGGATGGCATGCTCGTCACCGCCGACCACGGGGTCATTGACGTCCCCGAGCATCACCACGTCGTGGTTCCCGGCGATTCGCCCTTGTTGCAGGGCGTGACCACGGCGGGGGAGCCGCGCTGTGTGCACCTGTACGTTGACCAACCCGACCGAATCGACGAGGTCTGTGAACTGTGGCGGGATTCCGAATCGGATCGTGCGACGATCATTCGTCGACAGGACGCCATCGATTCAGGGTGGTTCGGTCAGACCACGGCCGAACACGCGCTGCGCATTGGCGACATCATTGTTCTGCCCAAGGGGATTCGGGTCTATTTCGACGAGCGTGTTGCCACGAGTGGTTCACGTTCCATGCGGGGGCACCACGGCGGGATGACTCCAGCCGAGATGGTGGTGCCTCTCAAGCGTTTTGGAGCGTTCGTTTAGTCCTCGTCGGGACGAGCGCCAAACACGATTTCGTCCCAGGTGGGCATGTTGGGTCGAGTGCGACGCTGCGAACGTGACGGGGTGGGTTCCTCGAAAACATCCGACGGCGTCGCGGCCACAACGGGTTCGGCGGCGGAAATCGTGGGATCGATCGGGTCGCCATTGGCGTCCAGCTGAATGATGGGGATGGAACCCGTCGACGGGTGCGACGACATGGCATTCGCACGTTCGCCGCGACGACGCTGCAGTTCCTCCAACAGGTCCGCGGGTGCCGCCGGTGTGACCTCGTGGGCGGGCTCGGGTCGTGTCACAGGAACCGCCGCGATGGGCGGAACCGGGGGGAGTGGCTCGAACTGTCCGCTGTCAAAACGAATGGGTTCGGTGGGGGCCACGACGCGCAGTGCGGGGAACAACGAGGATTCTGCTCCGTCAACCTTCGACAGTCGAACGGCGGCCGGGTTCGAGGGGGTCAGAGTCAGCTTGCGTGAATCGAAGGTCCAGGTGGCATCCTCGATGACGGACCCAATCTGGGCCGACAGTGCAACCACCCATTCGTCGTCCAAACGGTAGGACTGCCAGCGCAGAATCGAACCACCCTGTGCCTCGAGTTTCTGCTCGAGTGCCTCGGCGAACGTCGTACCCTCGTCCATTCCCACAACGGCAACGGCCTGAGCGCGTTCGAGCACAAAACCGAGTTCGGCAATAACAGGTCCCTCATATCGGGCCACGTGATCGGTGCTCTCGCCCGTACGTGCGGCTACTTCGGCAACCGACAATCCGGATCGCAACAGTGCCTGAATCTCGCGCGGCGAAACGGACGAGTTGACGGCGGTGAGTCTCGGGCGTGCGGCGGGGCGGGCATCCTCGGGAAGTTCGATGGTGAACATGTGACCGGAATCGGACACGGCTGTGACGACGCCATTATCGATTCCGATGACGGTGAGCTTCTCCACGTCGACCTCCCTTAGCCAAACTGCTTGGCTTGAGAATACCGCGAATTTTCGGCAACATTGCGCAACATGTTGGTTCGTTTTGCTTTTTGGCCAAATGTGTCGCAAACTATCCCCGCTGACTACCGTACGAAAGGCGACCGACACCATGGCTGAACGTGACCCAGACCAGCGCAAGGGCGAAGAAGATGTCGAATCTCTGCACGCGATTCAAGAGCGTGTGCCCGTAGCCCGAGGCCTTTCGGATTCTGACGATGCGGATAACCCCGACAGCCTCGAAATGGGTGGTCAGGATTTGGCCAACATCGAACTCGACGTTGTTATTCTTCCCCCGCAAGCCGACGAGTTCACCTGCATGGAGTGTTTCCTCGTGAAGCACCGCTCGCAGATTCACCACGAGGACAAGAAGATTGGCCTCGTGTGCATGGATTGCGGCGCGTAGTACCCAGCGACAGCAGTGTTACGGTGCCGTGCGCACCGGGGTGTTCAGCAGTTCCGCGAGTTCGGCGGGCCGACGAGTCGACACGAACCAGTAGGGCGTGGGGTCAGTTTCGTCGACGATGGTGACCGTGATGCCGGTGGCGATCCAGCCGCGCAACAGTTTCCACGCCAGCGCGTTGTGAATCGCGTCACGACGATCTGCCGCCGCAATCGCGCGAGCATCGGACAACATGTCGCGATTGATTCGGGCCTTGCCCGCGATCAATTCTGTTTCGGTGACCGTGACAACGGGCGCCAAAACGAAAAGCCACAATTCTGCGAGCCCGAAAAGGAGCACTGCCCATCCGACGGCCAGTGCCACCGAAATGGGGGCAAACATGCCGTATCCCAGCGGTAACAGCAACAGCAGCGCCAGGTGGAAGGTGACGGGAGGAGTAAGACGTTCGCGGAACAGAATCATGTATCTATCAGACCATGTAATACGCTGAACGGATGACCGATACTCCAATGGTGCTTATTTCGGGTGCTGCGGCACCGCACTATGCCCACCCCGGAGATGCAGGAGCGGATCTGTGTTCGACGCAGAGCGTCACACTCCGCCCCGGCCAGCGCGCGGTCGTACAGACGGGACTGCACATCGCTCTGCCAAACGGCTACGTGGCCTTCGTCATGCCCCGCAGTGGACTCGCGCTCAAGCATGGGATCTCGCTCGTCAATTCTCCTGGGACGATTGATGCCGGATACCGCGGTGAGATTGCCGTAATCATGCTGAATACCGATTCCGAGAACGACTTTGTCATTGAGCCCGGCGATCGCATCGCACAGCTCGTGATCATGCCGGTGTCGACCGCACAGTTCGTGTCGGTCGAAGAATTGCCGGGTACCGAACGGGGCACGGGTGGATTTGGGTCCACCGGCGTTGCCCGAAAGGACACAGAATGACCGACGACCAGAAGAGCGCTCCCGCGGATCGTTCGACCCACGGCCCCTTGGACCTGTCCGAAGCCAACCCGGCGCTGCCGTTCATCGACCTCGGCGCCCTGCGAATTCCGCCGCGTGAAAACATGCAGATGCGCCTCGAGATCGAGGAAAGCACGAAGCGCGTCGTGGCCGTCACTCTGGATCTGCTGGGATCCACCGTGCAGTGCCAGGTCTTTGCGGCACCTCGTTCCACGGGACTGTGGCACGAAATCCGCGGCCAGGTTGCCGAACAACTCATCAAGCAGGGCGGCTCGTCGTCGCTCACCGAGGGAGTGTTCGGCCCCGAACTCGATGCGCGTGTGCCGGTCGCCGAGGGCGAGCCTCGTCACGTTCGATTTGTGGGCGTCGACGGCCCCAAGTGGTTCCTCCGTGGAGTCATTTCCGGTCCCGCCGCCGAGGGGGGAGAGGCCGGTGCCGCGATTGAGGACGTTTTCCGTTCGTTGATCGTGTCGCGTGGCACCGAACCCCTGCCGCCGCGTGAGCTTTTGGCCATGCGGGTCCCGCAACAGCCCGGGGCCTAGACCATGTCCACACCCGAACACGAGAACTCCGACAAATCCGCGTCGTCCGAGCCTGTTCGTGGCTCGTCGTGGTCGCGGATCGTTCCCGGTGAACAAATCGGTGCCGCGCATCTGTTTGACGCCGTCGGCGGAATACGTGGGTTGATCGAGTCCGTACTGCCGGGCCTCGCATTCCTCATCGTGTACACCCTGACGTCACAGCTGCAGCCCTCGGTCATTGCCCCCGTCGTCATCGCGGCCGCGTTCATTGTGGTCAGACTAATTCGTCGCGAGAGCGTGAGTCCCGCCGTGTCCGGTGCACTGGGTATTGCGCTGTCCGCGGGAATTGCCCTGCTGTCGGGTCGCGCCGAGGACAACTTCATTCTGGGGTTCATCATCAACGCGGTCAGTCTGCTGGTCATTGCCATATCGATAGTCCTCAAGCGGCCCCTCGTGGGCGTAATCGCGGCCGCGGTGACATCAGACCCGCACTGGCGTACGTCGTCGGTGAAGTTCCGCCGAGCATTGTTGGCTTCCTTCGGCTGGGTTGGTGTTTTTAGTGTTCGCCTTCTGGTGGAACTTCCCCTGTATTTCGGCTCGCACACCGAGATGCTGGCAACCGCGAAGCTGCTGCTGGGATTGCCGTTGTACGCCCTGATGTTGTGGATCACATGGATTCTGCTGAAGGGCGTGTTCGTCAACGACGCCGCAGGCGAGCCACACGGTGGCGCACGGGAAACGCAATAGAATTAAAGAACGAAACTGAGGAGTACCTGTGGGTAGCATCAATACTTTTGGATCCGAGAGCGTCCTTTCCGTCAAGGGAAACGACTACCGTTACTACCGCATCGATGCGGTGAAGGGTCACGAAACACTTCCGTTCAGCCTCAAGGTTCTTCTCGAGAACCTGCTGCGTACCGAGGACGGCGCGAACATCACTGCCAGCCAGATTTCGGCGCTCGGTGCATGGGACCAGAACGCGCAGCCCGACACGGAAATTCAGTTCACCCCCGCGCGAGTGGTCATGCAGGACTTCACCGGTGTTCCCTGCATCGTCGACCTCGCCACCATGCGTGAGGCCATGACTGCTCTGGGCGGCGATGCCACCAAGATCAACCCGTTGGCACCCGCCGAACTGGTCATCGACCACTCGGTCATCGCCGACCTCTTTGGTTCCGAGAACGCCTTCGAGCGCAACGTGGAAATCGAATACGAACGCAACGGCGAGCGTTACCAGTTCCTGCGCTGGGGTCAGACCGCGTTCGACAACTTCAAGGTCGTCCCCCCGGGAACGGGTATCGTCCACCAGGTCAACATGGAAAACTTGGCCAAGGTTGTGTACACCCGAAGCGGTGACGACGTGGTGACCGCATTCCCCGACACCTGCGTGGGAACCGACTCGCACACCACCATGGTGAATGGTTTGGGTGTCTTGGGTTGGGGCGTTGGCGGCATCGAAGCAGAGGCGGCCATGCTGGGCCAGCCCGTCTCGATGCTCATTCCTCGTGTTGTGGGCTTCAAGCTGACCGGTGTAATCCCGTCGGCCGTCACCGCAACCGACGTGGTTCTCACCATCACCGACATGCTGCGCAAGCACGGTGTGGTCGGAAAGTTCGTGGAATTCTATGGCGCCGGCGTCTCGCAGGTTCCCCTTGCAAACCGCGCCACCATCGGAAACATGAGCCCCGAGTTCGGCTCGACCGCTGCCATGTTCCCCGTGGACGAGGTCACCGTGGACTACCTGCGTCTGACCGGCCGCCCCACCGAAACCATCGATCTGGTCGAGGCATATGCCAAGGCACAGGGCCTGTGGCACAACCCCGACATCGAGCCTCGCTTTAGCGAATACCTGGAGCTCGACCTGTCGACCGTTGTTCCCTCGATCGCCGGTCCGAAGCGTCCTCAAGACCGCATCGAACTGTCGGCGTCAAAGGCACAGTTCGAAAAGGACCTGCAGAACTATGTGTCGGGTGCCGCACACCACCCCGTGGATGTCGAGGCCGACGGTCAGAAGTTCGCCATTGACAATGGTCACGTTGCCATTGCGGCAATCACCTCGTGCACCAACACCTCGAACCCCTCGGTCATGCTGGCCGCCGGTTTGCTGGCACGCAACGCCGTTGCTCGCGGTCTCAAGGCCCAGCCCTGGGTCAAGACCACTCTGGCTCCGGGCTCGAAGGTTGTCACCGACTACTACGAGAAGGCCGGCCTGATGGACGACCTCGAGGCCCTCGGCTTCTACCTCGTGGGCTATGGCTGCACCACCTGTATTGGTAACTCGGGCCCCCTCCACGAGCACATTTCCGAGGCCATCCAGGACAACGACCTGGCCGTCACCGCAGTTCTCTCGGGAAACCGAAACTTCGAGGGTCGCATCAACCCCGACGTCAAGATGAACTACCTCGCATCGCCTCCTCTGGTTATCGCCTACTCGCTGGCGGGCACCATGGACTTCGACTTTGATGCACAGCCGCTGGGTCAGGACAACGAGGGCAAGGACGTGTTCCTCGCGGACATCTGGCCGTCGGCTGCCGAGGTCCAGGCCACCATCGACTCGTCGATCGACACTGACATGTTCAACCGTCAGTACGCGAGCGTCTTCGAGGGCGACGACCGCTGGCGTTCGATCCCGACCCCGGTCGGCAACGTCTTTGAGTGGGACACTAAGTCCACCTATGTCCGCAAGCCTCCGTACTTCGACGGTATGACTCTGGAAACCACCCCTGTTTCGGACATCACCGCAGCGCGCGTGTTGGCCAAGCTGGGTGACTCGGTGACCACCGACCACATCTCGCCCGCCGGCTCGATCAAGGCCGAGAGCCCCGCTGGTCAGTATCTCGACGCACACGGGGTGGAACGCGCCGACTTCAACTCGTACGGTTCGCGTCGAGGAAACCACGAGGTCATGATTCGTGGTACCTTCGCCAACATTCGCCTGAAGAACCAGCTGCTGGACGGCGTCGAGGGTGGGTACACGCGTGACTTCACCACCGCTGATGGTGCTCAGTCGTTCATCTACGACGCTTCAGAGCACTACCAGGCTCAGGGCACACCGCTCGTGATTCTGGCGGGCAAGGAATACGGCTCGGGTTCGAGCCGTGACTGGGCCGCCAAGGGAACCCGCCTGCTGGGCGTTCGAGCCGTCATCGCCGAAACCTACGAGCGCATTCACCGTTCGAACCTGATCGGAATGGGCGTCATTCCGCTGCAGTTCCCCGCAGGTCAGAACGCCGATTCGCTGGGTCTCGACGGCACCGAGGAATTCGCATTCCACGGCATCGAGGCTCTCAACGACGGAGTAACCCCCGAGACCGTTCGTGTCGTCGCAACCCCCTCGGCCCACTCGGCTGCGGGCAAGCAGACCGTCGAATTCGACGCTGTTGTGCGCATCGACACACCCGGTGAAGCCGATTACTACCGTAACGGCGGCATCCTCCAGTACGTACTGCGCTCACTGGTCTAACGATGGTGTTGGATTCCATTCGGTCACCCGAAGACCTCCGTGGTCTCGGGTGGCCAGAACTGGAATCTTTGGCCGATGAAATCCGCGATTTCCTCATTCAGAAGGTTGCGGTCACCGGAGGCCACCTCGGCCCCAATCTGGGTGTCGTCGAGTTGACGATTGCGATTCATCGCGTCTTCTCTTCTCCTCAGGATCCCATCATTTGGGACACGGGCCACCAGTCCTACGTGCACAAACTGTTGACAGGGCGCCAAGACTTCAGTCATCTGCGTGAGGCCGGGGGCCTGGCCGGCTACCCACAGCGTGCCGAGTCGGTTCACGACGTGGTCGAAAGCTCGCACGCCTCGAGCTCGCTGTCGTGGGCGGACGGAATTTCGAAAGCCTTCGAGATGACGGGACAGAATAACCGTACCGTCGTCGCTGTGGTCGGCGATGGTGCATTGACGGGCGGAATGACCTGGGAGGCGTTGAACAACATCTCCCACGACAATTCACGCCGCCTCGTACTCGTCGTCAACGACAACGGTCGATCGTACGCGCCGACCATCGGCGGCATCTCGCGCTTCCTCAGCCAGGTCCGCACCCGTCCCTCGTACCGAAACCTGCACCACCTCTCGTGGGCCATCGCTCGCCGTCTCGGCGGCCCCGCACGCGCGTTCTATCGCGGTGTTCGCGGCGGAATCCACGGCTTCCTGGCCCGTTTCAGCAACAACGAGTCGCTGTATTCGAACCTCGACATCAAGTACATCGGCCCCGTGGACGGTCATAACATCAAGGATGTTGCCCGCGCCTTGGAGCAGGCCCGAGATTACGGTTCGCCCACGATTGTGCATGTCATCACGGAAAAGGGACACGGTTACGAGCCCGCGCGGTCCCACGTTGATGACCAATTCCACGCGATTGGACAGTTCGACCCCGCCACGGGCAAGCCCCTCTCAGGAGGTGGCGTGTCATGGACCGGTGTTTTCTCACAGGAACTCGTGACCATCGGCGAGGAACGGCCAGACGTTGTGGCCATGACCGCGGCCATGCTGCGCCCCACTGGCTTGGATAAATTCGCCGCACGTTTCCCCGCACGCGTTTTTGACGTGGGTATCGCCGAACAGCATGCGGTCACCAGCGCCGCAGGCCTGGCGTTTGGTGGACTTCACCCCGTAGTCGCCGTGTACGCCACGTTTATGGGGCGTGCCTTTGATCAGGTGTTGATGGATGTCGCACTGCACAAGGCTGGTGTCACTTTTGTGCTGGACCGTTCGGGTGTAACCGGGCCGGACGGCGCAAGCCACCACGGTATGTGGGACCTGGCGATGCTGCAGATCGTTCCCGGGATTCGTATTGCTGCTCCGCGTGACGAACACACTCTGCGCACCGAATTGCGTGAGGCGGTTGCCGTCGGCGACGCCCCGACCGTTCTTCGGTTCCCCAAGGGCTCCGTACCCGCCTCGATTCCGGCGATTCGAACCCTCGAGGACGGAGCCGATGTACTCTTCGAGTCCGATTCACCGGACGTCCTCATCGTGGGCATTGGTGCCATGGTTCCGGACGCTCTGCGCGTCGCGGAGATCCTGTCGTCCAGCGGAATCGGATCTACCGTGGTCGACCCGCGTTGGGTTATTCCTGTGCCCGCCAGCATTGTGTCGCTGGCCGCTCGGCATCGAATTGTCGTGTCCATCGAGGACGGAATCCGCGTCGGCGGCGTGGGCACACGCATTCGCCAAGACCTTCGCGCAGCGGGGATTGACACGGCCGTGGATGAACTGGGTTTGCCCGACGAATTCCTGGAACATGACACGCGCGAGAACATTCTTCAGCGCGTCGGCCTGACGCCCGAAGCAATTGCGGCAAACCTGTTGGCGCAGCTGCGGGGCGAAAAGGTGCCCCACGCCAAGCCCCTCGACTAGGTTTATTCCACCCCGAGAATGGGGGGAGTGTGGAAAGTGCCACCGAACGCTCGGTGTGATGCCCCGCAGCGGTCAAGATATGGCGTTAGCCCGCCCATGTGCAACGGCCAACCAGCACCCAAAATCATGGCCAGGTCGATGTCCTCGGCGCTGTGAACCACGTTGTCGTCGAGCATGATCCGGACTTCGCGGGCCAGGGAATCTACCAGGGCTTTATAAACCGCGTCTTCGGTGCTGGGCTGTGTCCCGCGGGCGGAAAGCTCGAGCGCCTCGGGGCTTAACCCCGCACGCTTGCCCGCAGAATCGAGAGCAAAGAGGCCCCCGCCCGTGGCCAATTCGTGCAGGTTGTCCGAGGTGTAGAAACGGTCGGGGGCGTATCCTGCCATCGAGTCCAGCACGTGGGCACCCACCGTGAGTCCAATCAGATCGAGCAACACAAAGGCATTCATCGGCAGCCCCAGTGGAGACATCGCTCGGATGATGGTGTCCGCATCGGTGCCGTGATCCAGTGCCTGCATGGCCTCGCCCAGGAAAACCCCGAGGAGCCGGTTGACGACAAAGCCCGTCGCATCCGTGGTGATGACGGGCGTCTTGCGCAATGCGCGGGCCAACTGCAGCGCCGTCGCGAGGGTGGACTCGTCGGTGCCCGGTGCGTTAACAATTTCCACCAGAGGCATAACTGCGACGGGATTAAAGAAGTGGAAGCCCACGAGCCGTTCCGGATGTTTCAGTACCGAGGCCATATCGGCGACGGACAGAGACGACGTGTTTGTGGCCAGAATTGCAGTGGAGGAGACCACGTGCTCGACCCGACGGAACACATCCTGTTTGACTCCGAGTTCCTCAAAAACGGCCTCGATGACGAGGTCGCAGTCGTGGAAGTCCGCCAGATCTACAGTTCCCGAGACCTGCGAAGTGAAGCGATTAACGTCGTCGGAGGTGACGGTGCCGCGTGAAAGCTGGGTGAGCATCTCGCTGTGCATGTAGGCGAGGCCCTTGTCGATGCGTTGTTGCGACACGTCGGTGATGAGGACGGGAACTCCCAAGCGTCGGGCAAACAACATGGCGAATTGGCTGGCCATCAGTCCGGCGCCAACGACACCAATTTTGCGGATGGGGCGTGCAAATTCGGGGCTGGGCGCACCGTGTGGGGCCTTGGCGTGCTTGGTGACGAGCGAGAATCCGTACAGCGACGCACGGAATTGGTCTGACACAATCATGTCCGCCAGGGCGTCGTCCTCCCGCGCAAATCCAGCACTCTGGTCGTCATCCTTTGCCGCGGCCACGAGGTCGAGGGCGCGACTGACCGCACGAGACGGGACGCCGACCTTGTCCGAAATTTCCTTGCGCTTCAGGGCAACCGAAGCCTCCCACGTCACCGTTCTCTCGACCTTGCCGGGACGGAACGGTCGGTTCACAGCTGCGCCACCGATCACGCGATCCGCCCACACCAGTGAATCCTCGATAAACCGAACCGAGGGGAATAATTCGTCGGCGATGCCGATTTTCTTGACCTTCATCGCGTCGAGCATGCGGTTGTTGCGGGACGGATTGTCGATAATCACGGTCAGCGCGTTGTCCACACCGATGAGGTTCGGCAACAGAAATGCGCCGCCCCAACCCGGAACCAGACCCAAGTAGGTCTCGGGCAGAGCAACATTGCGCGCCGAGCTCGACACCGAACGATAGTGAGTGTTGAGTGCCACCTCGAGCCCACCGCCCAGCGCAGTGCCGTTAATGAATGCGAAACTGGGGACTCCGAGTGTCGACAATTTGCCGAGGGCATAATGACCCAATCGCGACACGGCGGCGGCGGCATCGCGGTCCGGGAGCGTGCCCAGCAACCCCAGGTCCGCGCCGGCGGCCAGAACACCGTCGACACCGGTAATCGCAACTCCGCTGATCTCGCGGTGGGCGGCTCGCGCCGCGAGACCGTCCAGAGCATCCGCTAGTTCCACCAGTCCACGCGGGCCGAGTGTTGCCGGGCGACGAGGTCCGAGTCCGTTGTCCAGCGTTACGAGAGCGAGGGTGCGACCGCTGGGCAGTCGAATGTCCCGCACAAAGGTGTGAGTGACGGTCTCGGTCGGTGTCAGCTCGAATAGTCGGTCAATGTCCGCGGGATTCATGCTTGTGCACCACGGAAATTGGCGTTCTCCCACACAATTGTGCCGCCCTGACCGAGCCCCACGCACATGGTCGTAATTCCGTAACGGACGTCGGGGCGAATCACGAATTGTTCGGCCAGCTGAATCATCAGTCGGACGCCGCTGGATGCGAGCGGGTGTCCGTAAGCGATTGCGCCTCCCCAGGGGTTGACGCGGGGGTCGTCATCGGAAATTCCATAGTGGTCGAGCAGAGACAGCACCTGCACGGCAAATGCCTCGTTTGCTTCGATGATGCCGATGTCGTCGATGCTGAGTCCCGCCTTGGCGAGGGCCTTCTCCGTCGCGGGAACCGGCCCCAGTCCCATGAGGTCGGGTTCAACACCGGCGAACGCAAACGACACCATGCGCATCTTGGGATGCAGACCGAATTCGCGAACCGCATCGTCACCGGCCAACAGGGACACTGTCGCGCCGTCCGTCAGCGGAGACGCATTACCCGGGGTGATGTTGCCCTGTTCGCGGAACGGAGTCTTCAGGCCCGCGAGGCCGTCCATAGTCGTTCCCGGTCGCAGTTGCTCGTCGCGGTCAACGAGTGTCACACCAGTGGAAGTTTCTACAGCGACGGAGATCAGGTGGGGCTGGATGTGCCCGGCCTCGTATGCGGCTGCCGCCTTCTGCTGCGAACGCAGCGCAAAAGCGTCACTGCGCTCCTTTGTCAGATGGGGGAGTCGGTCATGCAGGTTCTCCGCGGTGTAGCCCATGTTGAGTGCCGCGCTGGTAAAAATTCCTTCGGCAAGGAAACGAGGGTTGGCGTGTTCCGCAAAATTCATGGGGTGGTGACCCATGTGTTCGACACCGCCGGCGAGGGCCAGGTCGTATGACCCCATGCCGATCGCGGAACCCATCGTGGTGACGGCGGTCATCGCGCCGGCACACATGCGGTCGATGGCAAAACCCGGAACCGTTTCCGGGATCCCCGCGAGTAGACCGACCGTTCGGCCGAGCGTGAGGCCCTGGTCGCCCTGTTGCGTGGTCGCGGCGATGGCGATGTCGTCCAGGCGGTCCGCGGGAACGGTGGGGTTGCGGTTCAACAGACCCACTACGGCTTTTACCATAATGTCATCGGCACGCAGTGACCAGTAGGCGCCCTTTTCTCCGGCACGAGCGAAGGGGGTGCGAACACCATCGATAAAAAAGACGTTGGACACGAAAATGCCTCCTTGCATCGCGGTGCGGAACCCACCCGGGTGGTTCGCTTTATTCCTCAATCTTAGGGTTTTTATCGCCGCTTGTGGCGATGGCCTCCGAGATAATCCACGCTGTCGCCTCGACCTGCCACGGGCGTGCGCCGGATTCGGTCAGATGTGCGGCAACGGCCAGAGTGTCGGCGGGAACAGGCGGTTCCCAGCAAATCTTGCGGACAAAGTCAGGAGTCAGCAGGTTTTCGACTGGAATTGCGCGCTGTTCCGCTTCGGCAAGCAACGCCTCGCGAACCGAGGTAAACCGTGCAAAGGCCTCGGGGTGTCGGTCCTTCCAGTTGCGCGGGTTCGGCAAACCAGTGGATGCTCCCCGCAACGCGGGCAGGTCCTTTGTGGTGGTTCCCTCCTGAATCGCCTTCCACCAACGGGGAAGCTCGGTGCGGCTGAAACGGCCGTGAAACTGTCGCAATGAGGCCAATTGGTTGACCGTCGTGGGTTCGGCTGTGACCGCGGCAATGATCGAGGATTCGGGCAGAACTCGTCCCGGTGCGATGTCGCGTTCACGGGCAAATTCGTCACGCGCCCGCCACAGCTCGCGGGCGATAGCCAGATTGCGTTGTCCGCGAATGGACTGCAGGCCCGACATGCGGCGCCACGGTTCCGGCTTGGGCCCGGCCGGTTTCCACTGGGTCAGGTGCGCGAATTCTTGCTCGGCAATCGGCCATTTGCCCGCCTGAACGAGCCCCTCGTACACGGCATCGCGAAGGTCGGGAAGAACCTCGACGTCTAGTGCCGCGTACTGCAACCAGTCGTCGGGCAGCGGGCGATTGGACCAGTTCGCCGCCGAGTGTTCCTTGGCAAGGTGCAATCCCAGAAGTTCGGCAACTACGGTGCCCAGCCCGACTCGGGGGAGTCCCAGCAATCTGGACCCCAATTCGGTGTCAAAAATCCGTGTGGGAACGAGTCCCAATTCTGCGAGGCACGCCAAGTCTTGTGTCGCGGCGTGAAAGATCCATTCCTCGTCACCGATGACATCCATCAACGGGGTCAGGTCGGCGAGGGCGATGGGGTCAAACAGGTGGGTTCCGCCGCCACGGCGGCTGACCTGAATCAGGTACGCGCGGGCGGAATAGGTGAAACCGCTCGCCCTCTCCGCGTCGACGGCAACGGGTCCGTGGCCCTTCGCGAGTTCGTCCAGGGCGTGGATGAACTCGTCGTCGGTGTCCACCACAAAGGGGGGACGAGCCAGTGTTGCCGAGGGCAACGCTGCGTCGGCTATCGGCTCGTTAATGGGACAACACCATCCGGTAGTGGCGGGAAGCCCGCGAGCGTGCATACAAATTGGGCCCAGGCCTCGACGTGAGCCTGAAAATTATCGTCGGTCGGTGACCACGACGCACGAATTTCGAGCTGCGAGCCTCGGCCCTGCGTGGCCATTTCGCCAAATCCGGTCGACACGACCTTGGTGACCGTGCCCGACGTGTGGTCAAATCCCGCGCCGTGAGCAGCAAGGGATTCCAACAACCAAGCCCAGGCAACATCGACGACGAGCAATTCGTCCCCAATGTCGGTTTCCAGCGGGGCCTGGGCAAACAGAATTGCACGAGACCGACCGCCCCATCCCGCCGGTTCCTCGGGGTTATCGAGCAACACCAATCGGCCGGTGCCGCGATCAAAATTGCCAATGCCGCCGGTTACATCTCCCATGAAAGCGATGGCGCTGGGGGCCATATTGGTGGGTGCGGCAATCTCGTGTGCGTTGAGGTCCTTCGAGATGTGTGCGGCGCGAGCGGATTCGCTGGCGCGCGCGAAAAAATCTGTCTCGAGGTTCACGCCATCAGATTATGGTCAGCGCATATTCCCGCCGCTGAGGCGCGCCGCTAGGACTCGTAAACGGTGACCAAATGCGAGTTGCGGATGTGAACAGCTCCGTACACAAAGCCATCGTCATCATGCGCTTCCAACAGCGGTGCACCGGATTCGGGGATCGGGCACTGCACGCCGCCCTCGCTGGGCACATCGGGTGCGATGGTCTGGTACCAACGGTCGATGAGGTTCGATGCCAGTAGCGTCGACAGAACATCGGCACCACCCTCGCACAAGATTCGGCGGTACCCCATCTCGCGCAGGGCCTGAATAATGTCGTCCCCGCTCATCAGCGGAATCCGCACGACCTCGTAATCGTCGGAATCGAGGGCGGCGAGGTCTGTCGTAATCATGACGAGTCCCGACTCGGCCCGGGCAACGGCTCCCTCGGGCGGCACACTCGAACGCGACACGATGGCGACGGGCAGGTCGCGGGGGATAGCAAGGGGTTCGAGGCGCGCGGTGTGTGCACCCAACAGAACGATGTCGGCACAGGATCGCAAAACGTGCAGGATCCGGCGGTCGTATCCCCCTGTGAGGTCGGCGCTGGTTCCGGATGATCCGACCATCTGTCCGTCCTCGTTGGTGATGACATTGGACCACACCCAGTCGATGTCGTCCGATTCGACCCACAGGTCTGCGAATTCGCCGAAGGATTCGAGTTCAGCCGAAAACGGATAGTCCATGTGCAGTGTCATGCAACCATTCTCTCGCGGGTAGGCTTGTGGGGTTCACGGAAGGTTGAATTGGTGGCTGAAATTCGGTTGGTCGAGCGGTTTCCGCACTTAACGACCGCACAAATGTTGGCGCACCTCGTGCCGCCGCCCCAATTCCATAACGCCAGCTTTGACAGCTACGTTCCGGACGACGAATTTCCGACACAGGCTTCGACCCGCGACCTGGTTCGCAACTTTTTTGCCAAACCCAAATCCGCGGGATTTTTCGGCAAGGCAACTCCTGTCGCCGCGGGAATCTATCTGGACGGCGGATTTGGTGTCGGCAAAACGCACCTTCTGGCCTCGGCCTTTCACTGGGCAAAGGGTCGTAAGTATTTCGGCACCTTCATCGAATACACCGCTCTGGTCGGCGCGTTGGGCTACGCGAATGCCGTAGCGGCTTTTAAGGGCACATCGTTCATCGCCATCGACGAATTCGAACTCGATGACCCGGGCGACACCATGTTGATGACGAGACTTCTGGGCGAACTGATGGACACCGGTACGCGCGTGATGGCAACGTCGAACACGCCCCCCAATGCACTGGGCGAGGGCCGATTTGCAGCTGCCGACTTCCTGCGCGAGATTCATGCTCTCTCGGCTCGCTTCACGACGGTCCGAATCGATGGCGTCGATTACCGTCACCGCGAGAACACCGGTCGCGCCGTCATCAGCACGCCCCACGATGTCACGAACTTTGCGCAGTCCGCTGGCGTCATCGCACACGATGATTTCCGCGACGTGGTCGCGCATCTGGGGTCGCTGCATCCCAGCAAATACGTCGTCCTGATCGACGGGGTAGACGGAATCGCGTGGAGTAATGTGGTTCCGTTCACGGATCAGAATGACGCCCTGCGATTTGTGGCGCTCGTTGATCGGCTCTATGACGCCGATATCCCCATTCGTGCATCGGGTGAGTCGTTGGATGCGATCTTCCCCGACGAGATGCTCGGCGGCGGTTACCGCAAAAAATATCTGCGGGCCGTCTCCCGTTTGATCGCGTTGACCCACCGCGCCGCCTAGTTTTCCCGCACTGACCCGGGACCGCACCTCGTTGAGGGTCTCGCAACATGCCCGTAATACACACGGAAATCGTTAACACGCGTGAAACCCCGCTCGTTGTTCCGCGAAATACCACCGCCCGAACATGGACCTAGATCGATTCACGATCGGTTCATGAAAGGGAAAATCGCATGGAATCAGGAAACCTTACCTGGGCGGTCGTGGCCACAGCACTTGTGCTGTTCATGACGCCTGGAGTCGCATTCTTTTATGGCGGTCTCGTCAAGGCCAAGAGCGTAATCTCGATGATGATGATGAGCTTCGGCGCCATCGGGCTCATCGGTGTGCTCTGGATCCTCATCGGGTTCAACATGTCTGCGGTGACCGAGGTCTGGCAGTTCGCAGGCGACCCGTTCAGCGACTTCGGCCTCCAAACGGCGGACAACGAGACGCTGATCGGTGCCGCCTACGGTGCAACGTTCGCCATCATCACCGTCGCGCTCATCTCGGGCGCCATCGTCGATCGCGCACGATTCGGCCCCTGGATGGTCTTTGTGGGCATTTTTGCCGTCGTCGTGTATTTCCCCGTCGCCGCCTGGGTGTGGGGCGGTGGCTGGATCATGGGTCTCGGCGAGACCCTCGGATTGCCGAGCGTGATCGACTACGCCGGTGGAACCGCGGTGCACATCAATGCTGGTGCTGCTGCATTCGCACTCGCTCTCGTATTGGGCAAGCGTGTCAAGTTCGCCAAGGGCATCCACCAGCCTCACAACGTGCCTCTGATGCTCATCGGTGTGGCAATCCTGTGGTTTGGTTGGTTCGGATTTAACGCCGGTGCCGAGTTCCTCGGAGACATGGGCGGTGTCGGACTCATCACGGTCAACACACTGGGTGCCACTGCAGCCGGAATCCTAGGCTGGATGCTCGTCGAGAAGATCAAGGATGGCAAGGCCACAAGCGTGGGAGCTGGATCGGGTGCCGTCACCGGTCTCGTGGCTATCACCCCGGCGTGCGCCAATCTGACCCCGGGTTGGGCATTGGTCCTCGGCCTCGTCGCCGGAGCAATCAGCGCACTGGCGATCGAGCTGAAGTTTAAGCTCGGGTTCGATGACTCGCTCGATGTAGTCGGAATCCACCTCGTCGGCGGACTCGTCGGAACCCTGTACCTGGGATTCTTTGCCACCGAAACAGGTCTGTTCACGGGCGGTGACAGCGGCCAGCTGGTCGTCCAGGCGATAGCCTCACTCGGTGTCATGGTGTATTCATTCATCGTCGCCCTCATCGTTGGCTTCGCTATTGAAAAGACCATCGGGTTCCGCCTGAAGCCAGAAGATGAAATGGCGGGGATCGACACTGTCGTTCACGGCGAATCGGGATACGCACTGAACGACTAACACTTTCGTGGGGCACACCGGGTGGGTGTGCCCCACGAAACTCTCGACAGATAGATCAGTCAAACAATTTGTAACGCGCTGGAAACATTTCGTGTCATTGTCTGAAATCACGACACGCCACCATGGACTCACACCACACCGAAGGAGTCTCCATGGAAACGGCACACATGGTCTGGGCGGTCATCGCCACCGCTCTCGTTCTCTTCATGACACCCGGTCTTGCCTTCTTCTATGGCGGGCTGGTCAAGGCCAAGAGCGTAATCTCGATGATGATGATGAGCATCGGGTCAATCGGACTGGTCGGTGTGCTGTGGATCCTCGTTGGCGACAGCATGACCAAGGTCGCGGATCCCTCTGATTTTGCGGGCAATCCCTTCAGTGACTTCGCGCTTGTTAACGCCGACAACGAGGCCATGCTCGGCTCGGCATTCTCGGCGTCCTTCGCCATCATCACTGTCGCACTGATCTCGGGAGCAATCGCCGACCGCGCCAAGTTCGGTGCGTGGATGCTCTTCGCCGGCATCTACGCCGTCTTTGTGTACTTCCCGGTAGCCGCCTGGGTGTGGGGCGGAGGCTGGATCCAGCACCTTGGCGAAACCCTCGGACTGCCCGACGTCATTGACTATGCGGGTGGGCTTGTGGTCGAAATCAACTCGGGCGCCGCTGCTCTGGCTCTCGCACTGGTGTTGGGCAAGCGCATGAACTTCGGCAAGGGTGTTCACCAGCCGCACAACGTGCCACTGACCCTGATCGGATTTGGCATCCTGTGGTTCGGTTGGTTCGGTTTCAATGCTGGCGCCGCGGCCTTTGGCGACATGTCCACCGTCGGGCTCATCTTCATGAACACATTCGCCGCCAGCGCCGCGGGTATCCTCGGCTGGATCATCATCGAAAAGGTGAAGGACGGCAAGGCCACCAGCGTGGGCGCCGCCAGCGGTGCTGTGGCCGGCCTCGTCGCCATCACACCGTCGTGTGCAAACCTGACCCCGGGCTGGTCACTCGTCCTCGGTGTGATCGCCGGAATCGTGTCGGCATATGCCATCGAACTGAAATTCAAGCTCGGATTCGACGACTCGCTCGACGTCGTCGGACTGCACCTCGCCGGTGGACTCGTCGGAACGTTGTACCTGGGCTTCTTTGCCACCGACACCGGCCTGTTCACGGGCGGCGACATAGGACAGCTCACCGTCCAGGTCATCGCGGCGTTGGCCGTCCTCGTTTACTCGTTCTTCGGTGCACTCGTGATCGGCTATGCGGTCGACAAGCTCGTCGGATTCCGAATCAACTCGGACGACGAAGCCGCGGGAATCGACAATGTGGTGCACGGCGAACTGGGATACGCGCTCGAAGCGGACTAACAGAGTGGGCGATACCGGACTCGAACCGATGACCTCTTCCGTGTGAAGGAAGCGCGCTACCAACTGCGCCAATCGCCCAACAGCCATAATTCTGCCACAAATCACAAGGCCCACCGATCGACGGGGGAGTAGCCCACCCGAGAATTGGCCGAAAACAGGGCGAAAAACACGAAAATTTAAGAAAATTGGCTCTCGGTTTTGCGTTCTCGGAAAAATCCGTTAGAGTCATGGAGTTGCAGAAATGCAGCACGCGGATGTGGCGCAGTGGTAGCGCATCACCTTGCCAAGGTGAGGGTCGCGAGTTCGAATCTCGTCATCCGCTCGGACAAAGCCCTAGGCTTTTACCCCACACGGTGGCGTGGCCGAGAGGCGAGGCAGCGGCCTGCAAAGCCGTCCACACGGGTTCAAATCCCGTCGCCACCTCGCTCCTCAACAAAACTTCATAACGTATGGGCGATTGGCGCAGTGGTAGCGCGCTTCCCTGACACGGAAGAGGTCACTGGTTCGAACCCAGTATCGCCCACCATCTCATACACGGAAGCCAGAGCCTTCGGCTCTGCTCACAGCGGTGCTGTTCGCTGTTTCGAACCCAGTATCGCCCACCATCTCATACACGGAAGCCAGAGCCTTGAAATTTCCTGAAGCGGTGTTATTCTCAGCACAGGAGGTTCACCATGGAAATCATGATCGTCGTGGTCATCATCGTTGCAGCTCTCGCATGGTTCTTCCCCGCGCTCGTTGCCGGTAATCGCAACCATCCGTCCGCAACCGCCATCTCAATTCTGTGCGCCGTCGCCCCTCTGACCGCGGGAATCAGCTGGATTGTTGCGCTGGTGTGGGCGTACAACGGGCAACGCAATTTCACGAATATCACGGTGACGACTCAGCCTCCCGCCGAATCCAGTGTGGAGCTGCGTTTAGCGGAACTCGACGGCTTGCTGTCCCGCGGTGTGATCACACAGGACGAATACGACCGCTCGCGCGCAACTGTGTTGGGCCTGGTCTAGCGCTCAACCACGTCGTTGCCTCGGCGCACCGTTCCGTTCCCTAGAATTGGACGATAAGCGTCAAGCAGGAGGACAACCGTGTCGGAAACTATTTCACTCGATCAGCCCAATACCGGGTTCGAGCTGTTCACCGACCGTGCGATTGTCGCCATGCGTGTCAACGGCGAACTGCGCGATCTGGCCCACCAGGCTCAGGCCGGGGACTCTGTCGAGCCGGTGACCATCGAATCCGAGGATGGGCTGAACATTCTGCGTCATTCGGCCGCCCACGTCCTCGCTCAGGCCGTTCAGCGCATCAACCCCGAGGCAAAGCTGGGAATTGGCCCGCCCGTCACCGACGGTTTTTACTACGACTTCGACGTCGAGACGGCGTTTACTCCCGAGGATATGAGCGCACTCGACAAAGAGATGAGCCGTATCATCCGCGAGGGTCAGCGTTTCATGCGCCGCGTGGTTACCGAGGACGAGGCGCGCGCCGAGTTGGCGTCGGAGCCTTACAAGCTGGAACTCATCGGTCTGAAGGGTGGAAACACCGGGGATGACAACGAGAGCGTCGAGGTGGGTGGCGCCGAGCTCACCATCTATGACAATGTCGACCCCAAGACGGGCGAAACGGTGTGGAAGGACCTGTGCCGCGGGCCTCACCTGCCGAACACTCGCATGATCGGCGAGGGCGTGAAGCTCATGCGTTTGGCTGCCGCGTATTGGCGCGGTTCCGAGAAAAACAAGCAGTTGCAGCGAATTTACGGCACCGCATGGCCCAACAAGCAGGGTTTGCGTGAATACACGGAGCGCCTTGAGGAGGCTGCAAAGCGCGATCACCGTCGACTGGGTGCGGAACTCGATCTGTTCTCGTTCCCCGACGAAATCGGCTCTGGCCTTGCAGTGTTCCACCCCAAGGGTGGCGTCGTGCGCAAGACCATGGAGGATTATTCTCGCAAGCGCCACGAAGAGGGCGGTTACGAGTTCGTGTATTCGCCGCACATCACCAAGCAGAACCTGTTCGAACAGAGCGGTCACCTTGCCTGGTACAAGGACGGCATGTTCCCTCCCATGCACCTCGACGAGGTTCGTAATGATGCGGGTGAGGTCACTCGTGCGGGCGTTGACTATTACCTGAAGCCGATGAACTGCCCGTTCCACATCCTCATTTACCGGTCGCAGGGTCGTTCGTATCGTGATCTGCCGCTTCGGTTGTTTGAATTTGGTTCGGTGTACCGCTACGAAAAGAGCGGTGTCGTTCACGGTTTGACTCGTGTCCGGGGCATGACCCAGGACGACGCACACATTTTTACCACCGTCGAAGCGATGGAGGCAGAGCTGAAGGGCGTCCTCGACTTCGTTCTGGGACTTCTGCGCGACTACGGTCTCACCGATTTCTATCTGGAGCTGTCCACTCGTGACGCAACCAAGGAAAAGTTCGTCGGTGACGACGCTTTGTGGGAGACCGCGACGGCAACGCTGGAGCGCGTGGCGACGGAATCGGGCCTGACGCTGGTGCCGGACCCCGGCGGGGCTGCGTTCTATGGTCCGAAGATTTCGGTTCAGGCGCGGGACGCAATCGGTCGTACCTGGCAGATGTCGACGATTCAGTTGGACTTCAACCTTCCGGAACGTTTCGACCTTGAGTACACGGCAAACGATGGTTCTCGAAAGCGTCCCGTCATGATTCACCGTGCACTGTTTGGGTCGATTGAACGTTTCTTTGGTGTCCTCATCGAGCACTATGCCGGTGCCTTCCCCGTCTGGCTCGCGCCGGTGCAGGTCGTGGGTATCCCCGTTGCCGAGGAATACGCCGACTACCTGAACGATGTCATCGGACAGCTCAAGGCTCAGGGCGTTCGCGCGCAGTTGGACACCAGCGACGACCGGATGCAGAAGAAAATCCGCAACCACACGATGGCCAAGGTCCCGTACCAGCTCATTGCTGGTGAGGAGGACCGCGCCAACGGTGCCGTGTCGTTCCGTTTCCGTAATGGGGAGCAGATCAACGGTGTTCCCGTTGCCGAGGCCATCGACCGCATCATGGACCGAATCACGACGCGATCGACCGAGTTGTGACCAACCCCGACGTGTGGGAAACCGCAGAGGGCCATCCCGGCGCTCCGAACGGTTTCGAACGGCTGTGGACCCCGCACCGCATGGTTTATCTGGCCAAGGAAACGGGTCATGTGGGGTGCCCCTTCTGCGTTGCCACCGAGAAATCGGATGAGGATTCACTCATCGTGTACCGCGGAACTCACGCCTATGTGTTGCTGAATCTGTATCCCTACAACTCGGGTCATCTGCTGGTGTGCCCCTACCGTCACGTCGCGACCTATGACCTTGCCACTGCGGAAGAAGTCACCGAGATCGCCGAGCTGTCACAAATCGCAATGCGAGTTCTGCGGGACGTGTCGGGCTGTGTAGGGTTCAATCTGGGCATGAACCAAGGCGAGGTTGCCGGCGCGGGAGTTGAAGAACACCTGCACCAGCACATCGTGCCGCGGTGGCGAAACGATGCAAATTTCTTCCCCATCGTTGCGCAGACCAAGGCAATACCGCGGCTTCTCGGCGAAGTTCGCAGTGAACTCGCCAAGGCCTGGCCTCAACCCAACTAAACTTGAACCACCCGTTCGGGAAAAACCTCTACTAGGAGAGATAAACATGACGGAAAACACCGTCGGAACCGCGCGCGTCAAGCGCGGCCTTGCCGAAATGCTCAAGGGCGGCGTCATCATGGACGTTGTCACCGCCGAACAGGCCAAAATTGCGGAGGATGCCGGCGCCGTTGCCGTCATGGCTCTCGAGCGCGTTCCCGCTGATATCCGCGCACAGGGCGGCGTTGCCCGAATGAGCGACCCCGACCTGATCGACCAGATCATCGCCACGGTGTCGATTCCCGTCATGGCCAAGGCTCGCATCGGTCACTTCGTCGAGGCTCAGATTCTGCAGACCCTTGGTGTTGACTACATTGACGAGTCCGAGGTTCTGTCGCCCGCCGACTACGTCAACCACATTGACAAGTACCCCTTCACCGTTCCCTTCGTGTGTGGTGCCACCAACCTCGGTGAAGCCCTCCGTCGTATCACCGAGGGCGCTGCCATGATTCGCTCGAAGGGTGAGGCCGGTACCGGTGACGTGTCCGAGGCAACCAAGCACATCCGCACGATCCTCGGCGAGGTCCGTGCACTGTCGGCCAAGACCGATGACGAACTGTACGTGGCCGCAAAGGAACTCCAGGCTCCCTACGAGCTGGTTGTCGAGGTCGCTCGCACCGGCAAGCTGCCCGTCGTTCTGTTCACCGCGGGTGGTGTTGCAACCCCCGCCGATGCTGCGCTGATGATGCAGCTGGGTGCTGACGGTGTCTTCGTAGGTTCGGGAATCTTCAAGTCGGGTAACCCCGCAGCCCGCGCCGCCGCAATCGTCAAGGCCACCACGTTCTACAACGACCCCGCAGTGGTTGCCGAAGCCTCTCGTGGTTTGGGCGAGGCCATGGTCGGCATCAACGTGTCCGACCTGCCCGCGCCTCACCGTCTTTCCGAGCGTGGCTGGTAATAACCGCCCACTGATTGGCGTTCTTGCCCTTCAGGGCGACGTTCGCGAACACATCAACACTCTGCATGAGCTGGGGTATGAGACCGCACTGGTCCGTACCCCGGCTGATGTCGCCAGAGTTGATGCTCTGGTGATTCCCGGCGGCGAATCGAGCGTTATCGATAAGCTCTCCCGCATTTTCGGTGTCCGCGATTCGATTGTGGGCCGAATCCAGTCGGGAATGCCCGTGCTGGGTACCTGTGCGGGACTCATCATGTTGGCGGACCAGATTACGGGTGGGCTGGCCGATCAGCAGACCTTCGGCGGTCTCAATGTTGTCGTCGAACGCAACGCATTTGGGTCACAGTCCGAATCCTTCGAAACTGATCTGACGGTGTCCGGTGTGGGCGAAACCCCGCTGCACGTGGCTTTTATTCGCGGTCCCGTTATCGCCTCGATAGGGGAGGGCGTCACGGTCCTCAGCACCCTGCCCGACGGCACAATCGTTGGTGTCCGTCAGGGCAACGCGGTTGGGGTTTCATTTCACCCCGAAGTCACCGGCGAAACGGCGCTTCACCGCTGGTTTGTCGAGTCGGTCGTCGCCCCGTCGCTGGTCGACGGATAGAATTTCACAGCACTACTACGAGAGGTAACTTATGTCCGGTCACTCCAAATGGGCCACAACCAAGCACAAGAAGGCCGTCATCGACGCCAAGCGTGCAAAGTCGTTCGCCAAGCTGATCAAGAACATTGAAGTTGCCGCCAAGATGGGTGGCGCCGATATGAATGGCAACCCCACCCTGGTCGATGCGGTGTACAAGGCCAAAAAGTCCAGTGTTCCCAACGACAACATCGACCGTGCGGTCAAGCGTGGAGCCGGCCTGACCGGTGAGTCAATCGATTACATGAACATCATGTACGAAGGCTATGCCGCGGGTGGCGTTGCTCTGTTGATCGAGTGTCTGACCGACAACAAGAACCGTGCCGCCGCCGAAACTCGCACCGCAATGTCTCGTAACGGTGGAACGATGGCCGACCCCGGTTCGGTTGCCTACAACTTCACCCGCAAGGGCGTTATCTCGATCACCAAGGTCGATGGCGTTACCGAGGACGACATCCTCATGGCTGTTCTCGACGCCGGTGCCGAAGAAGTCCTCGACCGCGGTCTGGGCTTCGAGGTCATCACGGAACCCAGCAACCTGGTGGCTGCCCGTGTGGCCCTGCAGGAGGCGGGAATCGATTTTGACTCCGCCGAGGCAGAATTCGTTCCTTCGCTCCAGATTGATGTCGATGCGGACACCGCTCGTAAAGTGTTCAAGTTGATTGACGCGCTCGAGGACTTGGACGACGTTCAGAACATCTTCTCGAACTTCGCTGTTTCGGCCGAGGTCCAGGCCGAGCTCGACAACGACGAGTAATTCGTGCGCATTCTCGGCGTTGACCCGGGTCTCACGCGATGCGGTGTGGGGGTCGTCGACGTCGATACGCGCAGAACTGCCGAGTTTGTTGCCGTGTCCGTGGTGCGCTCTGCTATCGACCTGCCCCTCGAGGCGCGGCTGTTGACGGTTCGAAACCAACTGGCCGAACTCATCGATGAATGGAACCCCGACGTTATCGCGGTCGAACGGGTATTCGCGCAACATAATGTGCGCAGTGTCATGGGTACCGCACAGGTGGCGGGCATCGTGTTGTTGCTCGCGGCCGAACGCGGTATTTCGGTGGCCATGCACACTCCCAGTGAGGTCAAGGCGGCCGTCACGGGTTATGGCAAGGCCGACAAGGCTCAGGTCACACTCATGGTGACAAAGCTGCTGAAGCTTGACGCTCCGCCCAAACCCGCCGATGCCGCCGACGCCCTGGCTCTGGCGGTGTGTCATGCCTGGCGTGGTTCGGCGGCGGTGACGTCGACCGTGGAAACCCCCGCTCAACGCGCGTGGCGAGAGGCCGAACGGGCCCGTCGCTCGTAGGCTTACAGCATGATTTCTTCTCTGCGCGGTGTGGTCACGCAGCTGTCGTCTCACGATGCCGTGGTGGACGTAGCGGGTGTCGGCTACCTCGTTCACATCACGACGGATCACGCCCGCGCGCTGCGGATGGGGGAGGAAGCCTCTATTGTCACCGTCCTGATTCCGCGTGATGATGAATGGACACTGTTCGGTTTCGAAAGTGCCGAACACAAGGCGCTTTTTGTGTTGTTGCGGGGCGTGACCGGTGTCGGACCCAAGACCGCATTGGCTATTTTGTCGCAGCTGTCCACTGCCGATATCGCGCAGGCCGTGGAAACGGGCGACGATTCGGTGTTCCGTCGGGTGTCCGGTGTCGGCCAAAAAACCGCGTCGTTGATTATTGTCACGCTGACGGGCAAGATGCCGCAGGCCGCGGGCTCGACGGCATCCGCCGACCTTGTCGCCGCCCTGACCGGGCTCGGTTGGGCCGAAAAGCATGCCCGTATCGTGGCTTCAGAGGTCAGCGCGGCCAATCCCGGACAACCAACTGCTGCACTGTTGCGGTTGGCCTTGGCGTCCATGGCGAACGGTTCGTAATGCATTTCGATGATGTCTCGCGTGATTCTGACCCTGCGTTTGACGGAGCTCTGCGCCCCGGGTCGCTGACGGAATTCGTGGGGCAGCCCAAGGTCCGGAACCAGTTGTCGGTGTTGTTGCACGCCGCCGGGAAAGAGGGGCGCACCCCCGACCACATTTTGTTGGCGGGCCCCCCGGGTTTGGGGAAAACCACACTGGCCATGATCGTGGCCCACGATTCCAATTCGCCGTTGCGCATGTCCAGCGGTCCCGCCATCCAGCACGCAGGGGACCTCGCCGCGATTTTGTCCTCGCTGCAGCCCGGCGACACACTCTTTATCGACGAGATTCACCGCATGTCTCGCTCGGCGGAAGAAATGCTGTATCTCGCGATGGAGGACTTCCGCATCGATATCGTGGTCGGCAAGGGCCCCGGCGCCACGACCGTGCCCCTGGACATTGCACCGTTCACGCTCGTCGGCGCCACAACGCGCAGCGGAATGCTGCCCGCCCCGCTGCGTGACCGCTTCGGTTTCACCGCACACCTCGAGTTTTACGACGTCCCGGAAATCGAAATTATCCTCGCGCGCAGCGCAGAACTCTTGGGCATCGAATTGGACTCATCGGCAATTCACGAACTCGCGCGTCGATCACGAGGCACGCCTCGAATCGCCAACCGACTGTTGCGCCGCGTGCGCGATTACCTCGTCGTTCATGAATCCGAGGGCACAGTGGCCGCGGTCAGTGACGCGTTGCACGTTTACGACATCGATGCACACGGACTTGACCGCATCGACCGTGCCGTTGTGTCGGCATTGGTGACCACGTTTGCCGGGGGACCGGTCGGAGTAACGACCCTGGCATCCGCGGTCGGCGAGGAGCGTGACACCATCGAATCCGTGGTCGAGCCATACCTCGTGCGTATCGGATTCGTGGCACGAACACCACGGGGGCGCGTCGCCACCGATGCGGCATGGGCACATGTCGGCCTGACCCCACCCGCCACACTATAGTTAAAGAATTGTTATCCCTGAAAGGAATACATCGTGAACTTCGCAGCAGAAGCAACCGCATCGGAATTTGACTGGACCACCGTTTTCATGGTCGCCGTTTTGGCCATGATGGTTCTCTTCATGGTCCGCAACGGACGCAAGCGCAAGGCCGACGCCGAGGCACTTCGTGCCCAGATCGTCGAGGGTGCCGAGGTCATGACGACCACGGGAATCTACGGAACCATCATCTCGATGGACTCGGACAACAACGAGGCCGTTGTTGAGAGTGTTCCTGGAACCCGTTTCCGCATTCACCCTCAGGCTATCGCTCGCGTCGTCGAGCCCACTGCACCCGCAGCGGAATAATCTCCCCCTTCAATCGGAGTAACTGTGGCATCTCGTGCTCGTAGTGGCGCCTTTCGCGCGCTAGTTTGGCTTCTCGTTCTGTTCATCGGTCTTGCCGGCATGATCGGTTGGGGTGTGGCTCAGGGTCAGGGAGGTTGGGCACCCAAGCTCGCTCTCGACCTCGAGGGCGGCACGCAGATCATCCTCGCGCCGCAGCTGGCCGAGGGTACAGAAATCACCGAGGAACAAATTGTTCAGGCGGTGGCGATCATTCGTCAGCGCGTGGACGCTTCGGGTGTTTCCGAGGCCGAGGTCAGCACGCAGGGTGGCTCGAACATTGTCGTGTCGCTGCCCGGTACTCCCGATCAGGAAACTCTGGACCGAATCAAGTCGTCGGCAAAGCTCGAGTTCCGTGCTGTGCTCGCCACCGATCTGGATGCGAACCTTCAGGCCGCAGCCAAGGCCGAGGCCGACGCTCTGGCCAAGGACCCCACCGCAGTCCCGACTCCGTTGTTCCCCGAACCGACGGCCGAGCCTGTCGATGGCTCTGACCTGAACTGGGTGACCGCGGACATAGCGCAGCAGTTCCAGTACACGACCTGTGCAGAGCTAGACGCACAGGGCGCCAACGTTGCGGACCCCGCCGCTCCTCTCGTCATCTGTGACCCCGAGGGCGCGTACAAGTTCATTCTCGGTCCGGTCGAGGTTGACGGTTCGAACATCACCGATGCCAGCGCCAACCTCGTTCCCAACGCCAACGGTGTTGTCACGAACGAGTGGGGCGTATTCCTGACGTTCGACGTCGAGGGCACCGCGAATTTCCGAGCCGTTACCGAGCGACTGTTTGCAATTCCCGAGACCGAGGCGCGTAACCAGTTCGCCATCGTGCTCGACGGCAAGGCAATTCAGGCGCCTCGTACCCTCGGCGCAATCACGGACGGCAAGCCTGTCATCAGCGGAACCTTTACCCAGGAATCCGCTCAGGTCCTGGCCGACCAGCTGAAGTTCGGCGCACTGCCCATCGGCTTTGAGGTGCAGTCCTCGGAAACCATCACCGCGACCCTGGGTCTGGAACAATTGTCCAGCGGTCTGATTGCCGGCGCCATTGGTCTGTTGCTCGTCGTGATTTACTCCATCGTTCAGTACCGAGCTTTGGCGATTGTCACCATCTCGTCGCTCATCGTTGCATTTGGTGCCACGTACCTGTTGATCACCTACATGTCCGCAGCGAATGGCTACCGCCTGTCGTTGGCCGGTGTTGCCGGTCTGATTGTGGCGATCGGTATCACCGCGGACTCGTTCATCGTGTACTTCGAGCGTGTGCGTGACGAACTGCGCGAGGGCCGCACCCTGGGTTCGGCCATCGACTCGGGGTGGACCCGCGCGCTGCGCACCATCGTCGCGAGTGACGCGGTCAACATCCTCGCCGCCGTCGTTCTGTTCGCGCTGGCCGTCGGCAACGTCCGTGGATTCGCGTTCACACTGGGTCTCACCACCCTGGTCGACCTCGTCGTGGTGATTCTCTTCACCCACCCACTGCTGCAGATCTTGGGTCGCACCAACTTCTTTGCCCGCGGTCACCGGTGGAGTGGTCTGGACCCCCACGCACTGGGCGCCGTCTATCGTGGTCGCGCGCAGTTCGCCGTAGCCACCGATGTCACGGCCACCAAGCGTGCGGGTGTCGCAAAAGAAGCCGCAAAGCGTCGTTCCATCGCGGAACGCAAGGCCGAGCAGGAGGGCGGTAACTAATGTCACGCTTCACAGATTTTGGTAACAGCCTGTACACCGGCGAGCGCTCATTCAACTTTGTGGGCCGTCGCTGGACCTGGTACGTCGTCTCCGCTGTTCTGATCGCAGCGGCCGTGCTCATCACCACCTTGCGCGGTGGATTCGCCTTCGGTATTGAGTTCCGTGGCGGTTCAGAATTCCGTGTGTCTTCGCCCGCTGTCGTCAGCACTGACATTGCCACCGAGGCCGCCGCAACCGTTATTGGCGACGCCGAGGCGCGCGTGTCGGTTGTCGGACAGGACTCAATCCGCGTCCAGACGGAACAGCTCACGACTGAGGAAACGGACCAGCTTCGGCTGAGCCTCGCCGATGCGTACAGCGTCCCGGTCGAGAAGGTCACCTCGAGCTTCATTGGTGCCACGTGGGGTGCCGACGTCACAACCCAGGCACTGCGCGCGTTGGCCATCTTCCTCGTGCTCGTCTCGATCGTGATGGCCCTGTACTTCCGCACCTGGAAGATGTCGGTCGCCGCAATCGTTGCACTGGTCCATGACCTTGCCCTCACCGCCGGCATCTATGGCGTCCTCGGTTTCGAGGTCACGCCTGCTGCCGTCATTGGTCTGCTGACGATTTTGGGTTACTCGCTGTATGACACCGTCGTTGTGTTCGACAAGATTCGCGAAAACACCACGTACGCACACAGCTCGACCGGTGCCACTTTTGCGGACTCGGTCAACCTTGCCGTGAACCAGACACTGGTTCGTTCGATCAACACCTCGGTTGTTGCGGCTCTGCCCGTCGCGTCGATTCTGTTCATCGGTTCGGTCTTACTGGGTGCAGGTACTCTGCGCGACATCGCTCTGGCGCTCTTCATCGGTATCGTTGCGGGCACCTATTCAACGATCTTCATCGCCGCACCGCTCTACTCGCACCTGCGCGAGAACGAGCCCGAGGACCGCAAGTGGGGAACCCCGCGCAAGGTCGCTCGCGAGCGCGTAGGCGACGGAGCCGTCCGCTAGTCTCGACACACACGACAGAGGAAGGCGCACATGAGCGACACGTCCAGCACCGGAACGTTGTTCAAGCGCTCACTTCTGCCGCGTATCTTTGCGAAGTCCGAAACGGGCGGTCAGCTCGAGCGTATCCTCAAGTCGCTGCGTCAAACCAACATGCGCGCCGACGTCGCCATCGTCGAGAAGGCATATGACGTTGCCAAACGGGCTCACGAGGGACAGCTGCGTCGTTCTGGCGAGCCGTACATCACCCACCCGCTTGCTGTGGCCGAAATCCTGCTCGAACTGGGCAGCGGCCCCAAGACTATTGCGGCCGCCCTGCTGCACGACACCGTCGAGGACACGGATTATTCGCTCGACATGCTGCGCGTCGATTTCGGCGACCAAATCGCACTGTTGGTCGATGGCGTCACCAAACTCGACAAACTGAAATACGGTGACAGCGCCCAGGCCGAGACGATGCGCAAGATGGTCGTCGCAATGTCCAAGGACATTCGCGTCCTGCTCATCAAACTTGCCGACCGACTGCACAACGCCAGGACCTGGGGATTTGTGCCCTCTGCATCGGCGGAAAAGAAGGCACGCGAGACTCTCGAAATTTATGCACCACTGGCGAACCGCCTGGGAATCCAGACCATCAAATGGGAGCTGGAGGACCTGTCCTTCGCCGTCCTCAACCCCAAGCTGTACGTCGAGATTGACTCGCTGGTCAAGGATCGCACTCCCGAGAGCGAACGTTTTGTCCAGGACATCATCGACCAAATCACGGGTGACCTGCGTTCCGCCCGCGTGAAGGGTGAGGTCAAGGGTCGGTCCAAGCAGTACTACTCGATCTATCAAAAGATGATCAGGTCGTCGCGCGAATTCAACGAGATTTATGACCTCACGGGGGTCCGAATTCTCGTGAACTCAATCCGCGATTGCTATGCGGCCTTGGGTGCGGTCCATGCTCGATGGAACCCCATGCCGGGTCGTTTCAAGGATTACATCGCGACACCGAAGTTCAACCTCTATCAGTCGCTGCACACCACTGTTGTGGGTCCCGGTGGTCGTGCCGTCGAGATCCAGATTCGCACGTACGACATGCATCGTCGCGCTGAATACGGTGTTGCCGCTCATTGGAAGTACAAGGAACGTCAGGCGTCGGGGACCAGCGCCGACGACGCTCGCGCCGATGAAAACATGGCATGGCTCGCCCACATCACCGACTGGGAGGCCGAGACCGAGGACCCCACGGAATTCCTCGACACCTTGCGTTTCGAGATCGGCGCCAAGGAAGTTTATGTTTTTACCCCCGGCGGGAAGGTCATCGGTCTGCCCGCTGGTGCGACCCCGGTCGACTTTGCCTATGCGGTACACACTGAGGTCGGGCATCGGGCGATGGGCGCCAAGGTCAACGGCCGCCTCGTTCCGCTGGACTCCACTCTGAACAGCGGCGATTCGGTCGAGGTGCTGACCTCGAAGAGCCAGGACGCGGCACCGAGCCAGGACTGGTTGAATTTTGTGCAAAGCCAGCGGGCCAAGTCCAAGATCCGCGCCTGGTTCCAGAAGGAACGTCGCGACGATGCGATCGAACAGGGCAAGGAACTGCTCGTCAAGGCAGTGCGCAAGCGCAACCTGCCACTGAACCAGTTGTTGTCCGCCGACAACCTGACGCATATTTCTCAGTCGCTGCACCTCAACGACATTGACACTCTGTACGTGGCGTTGGGCGAGGGCCGCATTTCGGCCCAGTCCGTGCTGGAAAAAATCACCGCACTGGCACACGACCACGATGACGAAACTTTCATCGTTCCCACCAGCAAGCCCACGACTCTAAAGCTCAACGACTCGGGTGTGCTCGTGAAGGGCGCCTCGGATATCCTCGTGAAACTCGCCAAGTGCTGTACGCCGGTTCCCGGTGACGGCATCATCGGGTTTGTGACTCGGGGGAGCGGCGTCTCGATTCACCGATCCGACTGCCCGAACGTTGCGTCCTTCGAATCGGAAAAGGAACGGTTCATCGAGGTCGAATGGGCCCCGTCGAACAAGAGCATATTCCGAGTCCACATTCAGGTCGAGGCGTTGGACCGCGGCGGTCTGTTGTCGGACATCACGCGGGTTCTGTCCGAACACCACGTCAACATTCTTAGCGCCTCGGTTGCGACCGATGTCAACCGCTTGGCGACGAGCCGGTTCCTGTTCGAGATGAGTGACACCGTTCACCTCGACCGTTTGCTCAACGCCGTTCGCCGAATCGAGGCCGTCTACGACGTGTACCGCGTCAAGGCGGGGTAGTCCACAGACAAGAACGGCCGACTCTTGTGAGCCGGCCGTTTTTGTTTTTCGGGTACCGATTTAGCCGAGGGCCTTGAGCCATTCGCGCTTGGCGGCGATTTCGGCGGTCAGCTTGTCGACGGCGGCCGTCGACTTCGCGGCCTGTGCGGCGGCGAGCTCAGCCTCGAGGGCCTCGATGGATGCCTCGACCTGCGCCGCAAATCCCTGGCTGCGGGCGATTTTTTCGGGGTTCGTCTTGTCGAGGTGCTCGGCTTCGCGCGAACGCACCGACTTTTCGATTGCGTGGAATTTGGCGTTGATGTCGCGCTCGACGTCACGTGCGACACGACCGACCTTCGACCAGGCGTCACCCAGCTTGCGCATTCCCTGAAGAGCCTTCTGCAGGTCCTTTTCGGTTTCAATCCATGCGTGCTCGGCCAACAGGGCGGTCTTCTGTGCGAGGTTTTCAGCCCACTCGGCGTCACCGGCCTGGTACAGCGCGTCACCGGCGGCCTTGAACTTGGCCCACAATGCGTCGTCGACGCTCTTGGCCATGCGGGGAACGGTCTTCCATTCGTCCAGCAGGCGGCGGTATTCGCCCAGAGCCTGAGCGCCACGCTCGCCCAGCGCTGTGGCGCGGTCGATCAGGTCGTTCTTGCGCTGCTTGGCGTCGCGTTCTGCGGTGTGACGCGAGGCAAAGAACGCTCGCTGACGACGGTCGAACGACTGACGGGCGGCACGGAATCGGCCCCACAGTTCGTCAGCGGTCTTCTTGGCGACCCGTGCTGCGGACTTCTGCTCGGCCTGCCACTGCTCGAACAGCGACGCGAGTTCGTCGGCCGTCTTCTTCCAGTGAACGGACTCGTCGCTCTGTGCGGACAATTCCTCGGCGCGGGCAACGATGGCCTCGCGGCGTGCAAGAGATTCTGCCGATGCCGCCTTGCTGGCTTCGTCCTGTTCTTCCTTGACCGAGGCGAGGCCTTCGCTGATGGTCGCGACGCGTGCACGCAAAGCGGCAATGTTGCCGACGACGTTGGGCTGCGCGAGTGCGATGGCGAGAGTTTCGACGGCGGCGATCAGGTCCTTGGCGGGAGCCTTGGCGCGTGAACGCTGTTCCAGCAACAGAACCTGGCTGTCCAGGTCAGCGAACTTGCGTTCGTAGAATGCGAGTGCGGCGTCGGTGTCACCGTCGAGGTACTGGCCGACGACACGCCAACCACCATCGTTCACCGATACGGTTCCGTCGCTTGCGACGCGACCCCATTTTTCGTTTGCCACTGTGAGCTCAACCTTCGTTTTAGACAACTTCTTAAGCGTACACACTCACACCGCGCGACATCAGTGCTCGCGGGCTTTGTTACCTGTCCGTAATCCGCCAATTCGGCGTCCGCCCCGCAACCTAAGATGGGGTAGTGGATGTAAACGGACTCTTTGCGGGCGCCCAGCCGCTCGCAGTTCGCATGCGTCCGCGTTCGCTCGACGAGGTCGTGGGTCAACAACACCTCTTGGGTGCGGGGTCGCCATTGCGTCGCCTCGCCGCTACGGGTAACGGCCCCGCTGTCTCGGTCATTCTGTGGGGCCCACCCGGAACGGGGAAGACGACTCTGGCCCACGCTCTGTCCGTGTCCTCGGATCGTCATTTCGAGGAACTTTCCGCCGTCACTGCGGGTGTGAGGGACGTTCGCCGGGTCATGGAGGACGCGGTCAACCGCCAATCGGACAGTGGCCGCGGAACTCTGCTGTTCCTCGACGAAATTCACCGTTTCACCAAGGCGCAGCAGGACGCACTGTTGCCGGGAGTGGAACGCGGTTGGGTCACGTTGGTCGCCGCCACCACCGAAAACCCCTCGTTTTCGGTCATTACCCCACTGCTCAGCCGTTCCCTGCTGCTGACCCTCAAGCCGTTGACTGACGAGGACGTGACCACGGTGATTTCGCGTGCCGTTCAGTCGCCGTGGGGGCTCAACGGTTTGCATGACCTGACCGACGAGGCAATTGCCGTCATCGTGAGGCTCGCCTCGGGTGACGCGCGACGAGCCTTGACTCTGCTGGATGCCAGTTCGGCAATGCTCGAACCCGGGTCCACCATCACCGAGGACACCATCGCGACGGCCAGTGACCGAGCGTTGCTGCGATACGACAGGTCGGGGGACGAGCACTACGACGTCATTAGTGCGTTCATCAAGTCGATTCGCGGCAGTGACGTCGATGCCGCACTGCACTACCTCGCCCGCATGATCGAGGCCGGAGAAGACGCCCGCTTCATCGCGCGACGGTTGATTATTTCCGCGGCGGAGGACATCGGTGTCGCCGACCCCTCGTGCCTCACCATCGCCACAGCGGCCGCCGACGCCGTCAACATGATAGGTATGCCCGAGGGGCGAATTCCTTTGGCCGAAGCGACAATTCACCTGTCCTTGGCCCCGAAATCCAATTCGGTCATTCTTGCGATCGATTCCGCTATCAAAGATGTGCGTGAGGGTCGATTCGAACCCGTCCCGCAGCATTTACGGGATGCCCACTACCCGGGGGCTGCTCGGCTCGGACACGGACAGGGGTATGTGTACCCGCACGACGTTCCCGGCGCAATCGCGCATCAGTCGTATCGTGACGGCGAGCGTGCGGAGTATTACGTTCCCAAGGGAATCGGTCGGGAAAAGGAACTCGCGGATCGACTCGACCGAATTCGCGGGGTATTGGGCGGGTCCTAGCTGGAAAAAACCGACCTCGTCTGCTAGATTGAATGAGTTCCACTGCGGTGAGTTGAAGCGCGGCTGCATCACTCACCAACAGCGAACGCCGGTAGCCAGCGTTTGATGTGGTCAAAACTTCGTCTCCTCTAATCCGGAGACACTCCATCTTTCCCTGCAACGAAAAGGATTATCGTGTCGGACAAGTCACGTACCCGCGCCAAGGTTCGCCTTTCGCGCGCACTCGGAATCGCTCTTACCCCCAAGGCTGCACGCCTCATGGCCGACGGTTCTTACCCTCCCGGTCAGCACGGCCGCACCAAGCGCAAGTCGGAAGGTGACTTCGCTACTCGTCTGCGCGAGAAGCAGCGTCTTCGCGCCCAGTACGGCATCCGTGAGGCTCAGCTTCGCAACACCTTCAACGAGGCACGCCGCACCGCAGGTCTGACCGGTGAAAACCTGGTCGTGCTGCTGGAAATGCGTCTCGAGGCTCTGGTTCTGCGTTCGGGCTTCGCTCGCGCCACCTCCCAGGCACGTCAGATGGTTGTTCACCGCCACATCCTGGTGGACGGACAGCTCGTTGACCGCCCCTCGTTCCGCGTCAAGCCCGGCCAGATGATCCACGTCAAGCCCCGCTCGGAAGAAACCCCGTTGTTCCAGGACGCCGCTACCGGCATCCACCGCGACGTTCTTCCCGCAGTTCCCGGCTACCTCGAGGTCGCACTCGAGAAGCTCGAGGCACGTCTGCTTCGCCGCCCCAAGCGCGCCGAAGTTCCCGTGACCTGTGAAGTTCAGCTCGTGGTCGAGTACTACGCAGCACGCTAGTCGCTATTCACCTGCAGGGGGTGGGCCATGGCCCACCCCCTGTTGTGTACCTCGGGTAGACTCGAGGAAAGGGGGATTTCCGTTGAAAAAATTGCTGACGTTCGTCGCCGGTGTGTTGTCCGGTCTCGTTCTGGGACACCTCATCGCCCGAGACCCTCGCGGTGCCGCACTTTTTGACGAAATCAATGCCCGCATTTCTGAATTTACGGACGGTGTCTCGGACGGTTTTCGCGACCGTGACGACGAACACCGCACCGACGCTTCCGCTTAGACCGCACACTGAAGGACACCATGAAAACCTCTGAGATCCAGCGCCGTTGGTTGACGTATTTCGAAAAGAACGGTCACACCGTGGTGCCCTCGGCGTCGTTGGTGTCCGACGACCCCACTCTGTTGTTCACGGTCGCCGGCATGGTGCCATTTATTCCGTATCTGACCGGAGTGGTCCCTGCTCCGTTCCCTCGCGCCACCAGCGTCCAGAAGTGCATACGCACCCTGGACATCGAAGAAGTCGGCAAAACGACTCGTCACGGCACCTTCTTTCAGATGAACGGAAACTTCTCGTTCGGTGACTATTTCAAAGAGGGCGCAATCACCTACGCATGGGAGCTGCTGACCAGCTCCGAGGCCGATGGCGGGTTGGGCTTTGACGAGAAGGACCTCTGGGTCACGGTCTATGAAGAAGACGATGAGGCCATTGACATCTGGCGTCGCGTGGCGGGACTTCCCGAAGAGCGAATTCAGCGCATGGGCAAGTCCGACAATTACTGGTCGACCGGACAGCCCGGCCCTGCTGGCCCCTGCTCGGAAATCTATTACGACCGCGGTCCCGAATTCGGACCCGACGGCGGCCCCGCGGTGGACGACACTCGGTACCTCGAGATCTGGAACCTTGTGTTCATGCAGTACCTGATCAATGACGTTCGCAGCAAGACCGAATTCACGATTCTGGGTGAACTTCCCCAGAAGAACATTGACACCGGCATGGGTATGGAACGCGTGGCGTTCATCAAGCAGGGCGTCGACAACATGTACGAGACTGACCAGGTTCGTCCCGTGCTCGACATGGCATCGGAATTGTCGGGTCGTCGCTATGGCGCCGACCACGACGACGATGTCCGCATGCGTGTGATTGCGGACCACGTGCGCTCGTCGCTGATGCTCATGAGCGATGGTGTTACCCCGGGCAACGAGGGACGCGGATACATTCTGCGTCGTCTGATGCGTCGCTCGATCCGCTCGATGCGACTGTTGGGCGTTGATGCTCCCGTATTCGGTGAGCTGTTTGCGGCATCACGTGACGCCATGAAGGGTTCGTACCCCGAGGTGGAAACCCACTACGACCGCATTGCCCGTACCGCGCTGGCCGAGGAGGAAACCTTCCTGCGCACTCTCGCCGCCGGTACCCAGATTCTCGACCTCGCCGTGACGGACACCAAGGCCGACAAGAAGACCGAACTGCCGGGTAACACCGCGTTCCTCCTGCACGACACCTACGGTTTCCCCATCGACTTGACGCTCGAGATGGCCGAAGAGGCCGGACTGTCGGTCGACCGTGGCGTCTTTGATTCTTTGATGACCGAACAGCGCACCCGCGCCAAGGCCGACGCCAAGTCCAAGCGTGGAACCCTCGCCGACCTTTCCGTCTATTCCGAGTTCCGCAAGCAGGGCGAGACCGTCTTTACCGGTTACACCGATCTCGACACCGAATCGACCGTTGTCGGAATCATCAAGGATGGCGGATCCGTTACTCGTGCCTCGGCCGGTGACTCCATCGAAATCATCCTGGCCGAGACCAGCCTCTGGGCGGAATCGGGTGGACAGGATGCCGACGAGGGAACCATTGTGGGTAACGGCTTTGTGCTCGATGTTCTTGACGTTCAGAAGCCCGTGGGTGGTTTGATTTCGCACACTGTTCAGGTGCGCGAGGGCGAGGTCGGTACTGGGGTACTTGCGACATCGATGGTCGATCAGACCAACCGCCTGCGCGCCGCACAGGCACACTCGGCCACACACCTCGTTCACGCGGCACTGCGTCAGACGCTGGGTGACGATGCTCATCAGGCGGGTTCATATAACAAGGCTGGCTACATGCGTTTCGACTTTGCGTGGAACCACGTCGCACCCGAGGGCGGTATCCGTCGTGCCGTGTGGAACGCGTCGTTTCACACCATCAACCTCGGCGATTCCGCAAAGGTCCG